>ENA-OQVM01003462-OQVM01003462.1-marine-metagenome-genome-assembly--contig:-NODE-3462-length-17075-cov-25.165608_pt1 | contig 17075 bp, 24 predicted proteins | sample MGYA00237776_ERZ505498 | MGnify/ENA primary metagenome ERZ505498 (study PRJEB26159, sample SAMN06265151) | marine metagenome | isolation source: Helgoland LTER site | place: Germany:Helgoland, sampling... | reverse complement strand
AAGGACTACGATTCGATTCAGAAGTATCCTAATGACATAGCTCAGAGATACTCACTGTTCTACCAGATGACTAGGATTACTAAAGACCGTGGCGCATTAGCACACGATGACCGTTTGGATGCCCTAGCAATGGCTACAGCCTACTGGGTAGAGCAAATGGCAGGTGATGCAGATGAGCTAATGAGAGAAAGACACAGTGAATTATTAGACCTAGAGCTAGATAAGTTCTTAGGAAATCTTAATACATCCAATGTGCAAACCTCTAGTAACTCTTGGATTTAGTATAAGCCGTGTTTGAAAACGCTCTACAGCCTTAGTGCTGTGTGGCTTTCACTGACCCCCCTTGTTTACGAATTAGCGTACCGTTATAGGATACCCCCGTATACCCCTATAGGAAGGGGGGAGGAGGAGGCGTAGCCTACCCCCCCAACTACAGGTAATAGCTATTAGTTAACCTACTAGCTAGTAACAACCCAATACGGGATAACAGCGTATGTGTTGGTATGGCTTTTTGTTAACTCTAGGGTGGTGTAGGAGGGTTTAAGTTTTCTTAAGAAAAATCTGAGGGGGTATATATACGACCCGCCCAAGCCCTTCCCCCCGTGGCCCCCCCTGCATACAAAGAGACAAAGGGGGGCACCCATCACCCCCACGGCATATAATTACCGCGCCACTACCAAACTATTAATATAACTCGTTGATTTTACTGGGGTAACATGCGTTATTAAATCACTTGCCTATATATAGTGGGGAGTTGTGCCTATATATAGTGGTTAGGTGTGCCTATATATAGTGGTGCGTATTGTGTGGTGTGCTTTGGTGTTTGTGTGTTTGTTGTGCCTACTGTTTTCGTTAGGTGCCCCTATAGTTTTCATTAAGTAATCTAGGTATTACCTTAAGCCTACTTAATGTTAAATAAATGTTAATTAGTTGTTGCACATAAGTCTGAACAAGCGTATAAAGGTAGGTACTAACACAACAACGCCTCGCTTGGTTCGGCTATTCGGAACCCTTAAGCCCCTTAACAATAAAGGGATAGACTTAAGTAAGCGGCCTAGCTCACTGATGAGCATGAAGCCGCAGCACCGTGTTAGTTTTATCTAAGCACCTACTATATGTAGTTATTGTGATAGTAGGTGCTTAGATAAAACTAACAGTAACTAAAAAGAGGTATTAAATTATGACTAATTACCAATTAAGCAAAAAACTTCAATTAAAATTAAGTAGCTTGGAATGGGATGAGCGCGAACTCAGCCCTTTCGATGCCAGCTTTCTTAAAGATTCAAAAGTTATTACGGATAAAATAGCATCAACTTGGGACGAAATTGAAAACATTCCTTGGACGGAAGATGAGATCAACGCTGCCGAAGCACGTTACGACAATTAACTATAATGGGCTTCGGCCCTTGGGGTATTAAATTATGACTATTATAATAGAAGCTATTAACAAGACTTATCAATCAACCGTAAATCGTATGTATATAGCAGAGCGTAAGTACAACGATTTAGTTGACGCTACCAGCAGACTTGAGGACGTGTCTAAACACATCAACCTAGATGATGATAAGGCATGGTCTAAAAGCATGCGTAAGCAAGAGGACATGTGGTGCAAGTTTATGGATTACTTTAATGACTTGCCGAAACGTGAACAGCAGAACGCAGAGCGTAAGTATAAAGCTATACACGGCTATAGCTGCGTTTAACAATGATGATGATAGTTTATCAGGTCGGCATTGAGTACCAGTGCCACTGAGTAAACATCAACACTAATAACAGTAACTAAAAAGAGGGCTAGTATTATGGCTTATAAAATTACTTGTAAACGTGGTAAGAATGTCACCACCGCAGACCGCGAGCTAGTATTAAAAATGGTTAAGCGGTGCATGGCTGAATTGAATAAGCCTAAACATGAGATAGGCTTTGATGTAACAAAGTCTTTCTGGAAACCGCTTCATGTTGTCGTTAAAAAGAAAAGCCAATGCAGCTATGCTTGTGAAGATGAAAGTATCTCTATAGATGTAGCCGATTATCACAGAGGTGGCACATTTTTAAATGAGTATGCAGCTTACTCTTCAGACCCAGTTATAGGTGAACGCAAACAAGCCGCCACACCTGAGTCTGTATTATTCGCTACCGTGGCCCATGAGGTAGCTCACCATGTTCAATTTGCATACGGGTACAGCACTAGAATGTATAAATCAACCTATAGAAAAGCTCACGGTCAAGCCTTTCAAGATATTTATAGAATCTTACGATCTACCTTAGTTAACCCTGAGCTTGACGCACCTGCTATTAGGCGCTGCCCTGAAGATCAAGCCAAGGTAGACGTATTAAGATTAAATTATAAGATTAACTTAAAAACTTATAAAGCTAAACTCAGGGCTTACAACAAAGGGCTTTATGATTCATGTGAAGAAGAGACTAATTATTTATTATGGGAATCTTCTAAAGTAATGTATGACGAAGTATTAGCCCTTCACCGTGTCGCGGTTAAATCATATAAAGAATTACAAGATTCTCAGATATACGCAGCTAAATGATAGTTGCGCTTTTCCCCCTTATATTATTAAAGAGGTATTAACCCTAATGACTACTTTAAGAACCCGCACTTTAATCAACCGAACTAACCACAACCCAAAGCCTAGTAAGATAGTTATGGTTTTTAATGAGGCCATAGTTTTACTTGTGTTTGTTGGTATATCGTTATTTATTTATTCAGCTTTAGTAATGCACCCAACTGTTAGCTTTTTGGGTCTATCTCTATTGTTTGTTTATTGCTGGATGTGTTTTCACTTATTTACTGGGCTAGTTAAAAGAATATTCAACCTTTAATCTAATTGCACCTTATGTGCTTAATAATTACTTGCGGCCTTATAGCCGCTATGTGGAGTTGTACCCTTATGCTTACTTATACTGAACTTAAAGACGTTAAAACCTTTTGTAATTCTTTACATTCTACCCCCGATTTTAAAGAGGTAGTTATTAGCCTTACTGAATACGCTACCCCCGACACTATAGTCGATCATAACGATACGATGCCCGATGATTTCGAGGTTGATAACGTGCGCTTTATACGGGCTGACGCTATCGACTCAATACAAGTTGAGGAGCTATGCAGCGACCTTTATATGTTAGGTTGCTTCAATTCTTGGTTTTTATCTAGTGTTCTAGATATTGAAGAGGATGTGATAGCTGCCCTTCAGGAGGCCGAAGCTTACGAGGCTTTGGGTAAGATGATTGTATCTATGGGTAAGCTTAAAGAGGTACAGCAGGGTTACTCAAGTACCGATGGGTACGGGCACCACTTCAATCACTATGACTTTAGTGAGCAAGAGCTAACCATCGCAGGAACCGATTATCTTGTATTTGATAACCATTGATTGCAACTGATGTGTTGTTTTGGGGGTAACGGCTGCTAATTCCCCTAGCGGCTTTTACCTCAAACTAACTCAACTATTAAAACAAGAGGTACTAACTAATGTTACATAACACATTTAACGCGCATTTAAGCGCAGACTTTTATTCTAATGATGAGGCCATTGCATGGGCTAACGGTATTGTTTGGAATGAAATAGAAATTGAAGCCGAAGATATTCGACACGGTGACCATATCGCCACGGTACAGGGTGATGTTGGTGTTTGGTACGACTATGTTGGGGGCTATTACTTTTTTACTGAAGAAATTCCCTTTGAAAAAATTCCCTATTAATAAAGAGGTATTAATCTAATGAATACTACAATTAACTTTGGTGGTTTTTACCACACACATCACGAATACATTATTGAGCAAGCCGTGGGTTATATGCTAGGCATAGATGACCCCGAAACTGGCGAAATAGACAGTGAAGCTTTATATGATTTTAATGATTGGCCTAGTGTTATGAATGATTACGCTAAACAATGGTTAGATATGCTCAATGCTGACTTGGGTACTTCACTATCATTTATGGAATTAAATAGCCCCCGTGAGTACAACTTTAAAACTGACGTTATATTTGCAGATATACCTGATGACGATATTTTATTGATTAAAGAGTACATAAAACATAATCATTTAAGTACGTCATTAAGTGAGCATATAAAAAACGCGACAACATCTTACGATGGATACCGCGCCTTTTATTCTGGCCCTGATTTAGAGTTGCCAGAAAATGAGGACGTTTTAATTCAACTTATGCTTGATGTAATCATTGCAGACTTAGGGGAAAACTATCCCTATATTTGTGAAGATTTCCAATCTTAATAAAGGGGGGTTTTAATTGTATGGAACCTATAGTCCTTTTTAATATCGTACTGCACCCACACACTTGGCCTTTAGTTTTGGGGGTGCCCTCGTTTCTAATAATTACCGCTTTAATTGGCGCAGTATATGAACTAATATCTAACTTAAATAGTGGGGAGTAGCATGGGCTTTTTTTCTTGGAAGTGTGCGGAATGTAATAAATCAGTGATGAACAAACATAGTAGTAATAGTGCAGATAGTGATTGTGTTTTGGTTACGCCTGACAATAAATATCACGAATCGGCCTATGACGGTTATGGGGTGTTCAACGGTGCTGATATTTATGAGCTACTTGGAAAGGGTGATCGAACAAAGGGTATCTATGCTGAACCCGAAGATCAACCGTTCAAAATAAAGCTGTTACATTCTCGATGCCATAAACCCTCAAAGGGTTATGATGATTATAACGAGTCGAAGAGATGCCCAAACCAAGGTTTCTTCGGTAAATAAGACCCCTAAAAAATACCTATAGTTTTCCTTTATATATTTATTATCTTGGAAAATTATAGGTATTTTTTTTGAGGCCGAAAAACCTATCATGGCTAACTATCATAAAACCCGCACGTCAAATATTTAGGATTTCCTATGGATTTAAATACCACCCTCACGGCTGTTGCGTTAACTGTCGTGTTGGTTTTTCTACTTGTTTTTAATGGTGAATAGACCCACCACCAGTAATCTATTATGATCTAAACTATAAAAAAGGAAAATAAACATGAACAAACCTAACAACCGCTATGACGCATTAACATTGGCTCTTGAGTTAGCCATAACCGCTAAAACTGACGATGGGGCATTTAGGGCCAAGTCAATGGCTGAAGAGTTTGCTAGTACCATGAGCAAGTCTGAAGTTGAACGTGCCAAGTTAGAAGTAGAAGTTAAACTAAATGAGGTTAGCGTATGAACACCCAACAAAAAGCTAAAGCAGCAGCCATGCTAGAGTTCTTTGCAGTTGAGCTTGAGTCACAAGGCTATAGCCCTGAAGCTGCCCTAAACAGAGCTTGTGAGGCCGTGAATAGACTAATCGAAACAACTAAGGGGGAGGTTAGCGAATGAGTAATCCAACAAACGGGTGGGGTGACAGCACTGTTGCCACCTCATATATTTGCAGTAGGCTGTACGACATACTGGACGCAAGATTTGCGCCTGAAAAAGACATGGCTCAAGAATTGTCAAACCTTTATAGTGAGTTAGCCCATAATTTTACTGTAGATACAGGGCTTAAAGTTGGCCCTTTTATCCAAAGCTTAAATGAGGGTGGCGAATGAGTGATATACAACTAACCCACGAATTAGCCGAAAGACTCCTAACGAATCCCAATGACACTGATGAAATACTTTGGTTCACCTTTAACGGTGCTAGGTATGGATATGTGTACGCAATCGACTCTGTTGTTGATTACAAGCTCAAACGTCAGGAATTTGGCCTAGCATCTTTAGCAATCATGTACGCATTGGAGGCGTTACGAGTACGTATTGTCTGCTGACCTACACCAGCACTTGCAGCACCCATTAAAGCCAGCCACACAAGCTGGTTTTTTTTTGGCCTTAATTTTAGCGATTCAGCTATCATTTTACTAACTATCACCAGACCTTAATTCAAACTTGGAGTATTTTTATATGCGAGATTATAACGAAACAACTTTTGACGATTTACCACCAGAGTTATTAGAGACTCTTAGCGACCATATCAGCCATGCGGAGGGACGGAGCAACTACAATAACAGGTAGCTAATCTACCGACCTTTGTGTTAACTTGGCCTGTCGGTGGTATTTGCCGACACTCAACGAGGCACAAACATCTATACGTAATCATATAATGGAGATGGATTAGGATGTTTATAAAAAACTTCTTAGGTTTAAGGCGCGATTTGCACTTATGTAAATGGCCCAAAGGAACCTTTTATTCCGCAACTTACTTTAACTTTACGGTTAAAGCTATTCAACTAAGGATTGGGCTTTATGAGCTTGAACTAAGCAAAAAATTTAAGGATAATTCACAATGAACACACATAATAAAATAACGGTGGCTGCTATACGCGGTTCACTACAAGTGCCATACATGGCTTGGATGGAACATTCAGAATGGCCTATTTACATGACCTTCATAGACCATATGTCTGATACATCCCCAGTGTATATATCTAAAACACCAGACTTTTCAAACAGCATCTTAAGTTTTGGGGCAGATTCAATGTCACAGATTCCTCAAGGCCCAAACGGAGACACCACAAATGGAAGCAATTAAAATAGAAGATGGGCTTAACCCAGAACAGCGTAAGACCCTTAAGAAACTTATAGATGTACTGGAGCAGTTCAGGACATTAGACCCTGACATGCCCACTCAAACTCTACTCGCTTTTCTCTACTGCAAGGTATTGGAAAACGAGGAAGATTTTGCAACTGTGAGAATGATTTCTGAGAAACTTCGCACATCTAGCTCTAGTGCTAGTCGCAATATCCTAGCTCACACTGAGCATAACCGTCAGTTAAAAGGAGGTACGAAATTAGTAGAGACTTTTGAGAACCCATTAAAACGTAATGAGAAAGTTGTACGTTATACCCTCAAGGGTGAGCGTATGCTTGAGTCAGTTTTATCCCGCTTGTCGGACTAACTATCACCTCTTAAATTAAATAACTTCTTTTCAGCAAAACACACTATTTATTGGTGGTTTTGTTGTGTCTGAAATCCTAAATAAAAAGGAAAATCAAATGTCTATTTCCCCGCAAGCAGGTGGCACTTTTAGCAGCGCATTTATGGCGCAATCAGAACGATACTATGCAGCAGGTTTTGCTACTAAGAACTTGGCCCACATATGGGAACTCTCTGCAAAAGAAGAGATTAAACAAGGCTTCGCAGTCACATACCCCAAGGGCACTATAAGCCCCAGTAAAGGTGTTGATGTGAGCATATCTGTATGGCTAGATAAGACGTATAGAATGTTCTGGGAAGGTACTGCAAGTGCCTCACAATCACGTCACAAGATGAAAGAAATCAATGCCTACTTCGGTGCTAAAACTGATGTTAATGACCTAAGTACCGTATTAATAGATGAATTTATTCACCATCTTAAACGTGACAATAACGCAAACTCAACTATCAATCGCAAGTTGGCAACAATAAGCAAAATGCTTAACTACGCAGACGAATGTATTCAATTGCGACATAAGCCAAAGATACATAGGCAGAAGGAACCACAAGGTCGTATGCGGTTCGTAAGCCCTGAAGAAGAGTTGCAGATTATGCACACCCTCGACCAGTGGAGCCAGATAGATTTAAAAGATTCAATCACTGTTCTTTTGGATACGGGGATGCGTAGGAGTGAGCTAGGACGTATTGAAGGAGCCGATATTCAGTCTGACGTAATTAACATTTGGAAGACTAAGAATACGATTGAACGCTCCATACCCATGACTAGCCGTGTAAAAGAAATCATGGCAAGGCGCACAATTAAAGCTAACTCTGTTTCTACAAAAACCTCTAAGCTTTTCCCTCAGAACATGGAAACCTTATCGAAGCACTGGAACAGAGTACGGTATCACTTAGGCTTTGATGACATGGTATTGCACACCTTCAGGCACACTACTGCAAGTCGCTTAATACAGCGAGGAGTTGGTGTAGGTGTAGTTAAAGAGTGGATGGGACACAAGACGATTTCCGTCACTATGCGCTATGCTCATTTAAGCCCTAAAAACTTACTTGATGCTGTTGCAGTCCTTGAGTAAAAATGTATAATCACGGCCTCTTCTTCGGGAGAGGTTCACCCTAAAAGCCTTGGTGGTGGAATTGGTATACACAAGGGATTTAAAATCCCTCGGCTTATGGCTATGCGGGTTCAAGTCCCGCCCAAGGCACCACTATGAGATGTTTTATCTCATGTTCTTTTTCATGGTAAATTGCCGTGGTAATTACCAAGATTAAGGTCAGTACCAGCAAGTCTTTTGTTGATATGATCTTATGAATCAATGACTTACACGTACCTCAACTATCACCAATTAGACTTAAAATGTCATGCTTAATTGCAACTAATGTGTTCAATGCTCCAATAAGCCCACCAGCAGTGCCTTTCATGCTGATAAACCCCTTAAATTAACCTTGTCACACATGAGCAGCAGACTTTATGGTTTTACCATTAAAGGGCTGTGTGTGGTAATACCAGTGGTAAATTTATTTAATAAAACACTTGACTTGCGACTCATGTGCTGAAAGCCCATAAGTATCCCGTTATACCGCACCCCCCTGCATACCTATAGTAAGGGAGCAGAGGGAGGCGCAGCCTAGCTCCCCAATATTAGCTAACTTAGGAATTATTATGTATATCAAACACACACAAGAAGAGTTACTTCAAATACAGATACAGCATGAGCAGGAGATGCTAGATCGTGGTGTTTCAAGATACCGTAGGAATGTACTAAAAGCACAAGCTAAAGGTCAGGAGTCCGATACACAACATGGCTCTTTGTTGATGAAAACAACCATAGATAAACTTATTAATAGTTTAGATATTTACATTAAAACGTCACTGGCAGGAGAGGCAGGGAAGCACACTACGGCTGCTAAAATACTATCCACCTTAGACATAGAGGTATGCTGCTACGTAGCTCTTAAGTCCGTTATAAACTCACTCACGACCCGTTCAACAATGACCACCGTATGTGTGCAGATAGGCCAGAACATCCACGACCAACATCTATGTGACGAGTTCAAGTTACACAACAAACTATGGTTTAAATCCACGATGGATTATATGGCGAAGCGTAAAGCTTCACGTATTCACCGCAAGATGACATTACGTAAGGCAGCAGATAAAGCTAACACTTCTTACAATACTTGGACTACTCCAGAGCTTTATCACATAGGCTCAAAGCTAGTCGATTTGATAATCCAGACAACAGGTATGGTGTTTGTTGACAAGGTGCATACAGGTAAGAAGAGGGTAACACATTATCTATCTGCGACACCTGAGATTCTTGATTGGGTGCGCCAACTTAATAGTCTTAATGAAACCTTAACACCTGAAGCATTGCCCTTTGTCATTCCACCTAAAAATCGTACAACCATCATGTCCGAGGTTATGCACTCAACTATATGGAAGAAACGTCTACCGCTTATTAAGACACGCAATCGTCATCTACTGGAGGAGTTAGAGGGCGACCCTGATTTGAAGAAGACTATAGACGCTGTAAACATTCTTCAGAACACACCGTTTCGTATCAATAAACGTATAATTAAATTGCAACGCATGTGTTGGGAGTCTGGTCAGTCTTGGGGTGGTATTCCGTCTTGGGATGACACACCTATGCCGCTTTCACCCTTCCCTAATATGCCTACGCATACACTTAATGAATCTCAGAAGCAGATACTGTTTAAACATAAAAAAGCACTACAGTTGGTACACGAAAGGAACGCTAGTGCATTGTCTAAAAAGATAGCCTTTGAACGTAGTCTTATTGTTGCTGAACGGTTCAGTAAGTACAGCGAATTGTTCTTTATTTATCAGACAGATTTCCGTGGACGTATCTATCCAGTTGCACAGTTTCTAAGTCCTCAAGGTAGCTCAGTAATTAAAGCCCAGATGGTACTTGCTAACGGTGCGCCTATTGACACGTTTGAGGAATTGTCATGGCTGTACCACCATGCAGCTAATTGTTTTGGCTATGACAAGAAGACCATTAGTGAACGTGTCAGACTAATTGAGGAAATGATGCCAGAAATAATAGCTATTGATTCTGACCCTCTTACTCATACTTCTTGGAAAGACTGTGACGACCCGTGGGGATTCCTTGCAGCCTGTTTTGAGATTGCCCAGTTTCAACGTGAGGGGTACGGTTTCATAAGTCACATTTCTGTAAATCTTGATGCAACTAATTCGGGACTCCAACTATATAGTGCTATGTTAAGAGATAAAGTTGGTGCCTTGGCGACAAATGTAATGCCTAGTGACAGTCCCGCAGACGTTTATAAAGACGTAGCTATCATCTGTGAAAACAAACTTGCTGAAGAAGCACTCCTAGACACTGATGAAGCAGAGTGGGCTAAAGTTTGGCTGGAGATGGGCATAGATCGAAAGCTGTGTAAGAAGCCGTGTATGACTCGCTGCTATAGCGCAACTTTGTTTTCTTGCCGCGACTATGTCAGGGACGAACTTACATATCGCTTTGAGTCTGGAAAGCTTATTAATCCTTTCGGGGACAACGATGATGCTTTTATAAAGGCAACTTTTTACCTAGCTAAAATGATCTGGGCCAGCATTAGTGATTGCGTCATATCGGCACACGAAGCTATGAATTGGCTACAAAAGATTGCGCGGGATGTGAGCCGAGAAGAGATACCACTCATGTGGCAAACACCAAGCGGCTTTAAGATCGTTCAGAGCTACCCTGAGATGAAATCCTTACGGATACAGACCCACATTGATGGACAGCTTGTGCGCCCTCGTATGGCCTCTCCTAACTATACCAAGGTGGATAAGAAGAGAGCAGCTTCTGGAGTCTCACCCAATTTTGTTCATGGGATAGATTCTGCGTTCATGGTGCTGACGATACTTTCCTGCGCTTCTGGTGGTTCTGCTGGTGAAAAACCCATTACAGATTTTTGGATGATTCACGATTCCTACGGAACGACAGTAAAGAATGTTGCACTGCTGGCAAAAACTCTCAGGGAGGTGTTTGTAAAAATGTTTGAGGACAACGATGTGCTAGAGCAATTCCGTGATTCAATGCTAAAGGCTATTCCCGAAGTAGCCCACCCACCAAAGAAAGGCACCCTATGTTTGAAGGGCGTTATTGAATCTAAGTATTTTTTCTCTTAAAGGGCTTTAATTGCAACGCATGTGCTTAAAGACCGTAAGTGTCCTATTATATATATATTAAAAATTCAACCCCGTACAGGAGATGTAAAATGAGTAGAGTAATTAGTTGGTTTAGTTGTGGAGCCGCCAGTGCTTATGCTACCTACTTAGCCCATGAGAAATACGGTAATCAATTAGAAGCGGTCTATTGCCGTGTTAAAGAAGAATCCAAAGATAACCTTCGTTTTCTTAATGAGTTTGTAGAAAAGACAGGCATACCTGTCAAGATTATTGGTGATGAGTCTATGGACTACTCAATATTTGAAGTGTTTCATAAACGCAAGTTTATCAAGGGGCCAACTGGCGCACCCTGCACAATGGTTCTTAAAAAGAATGTCCGTAAGGCTTACCAACGGTCTGATGATGTTCAAATATTTGGATATACGATTGATGAGATAAATCGTGTTGATAGATTTATAGACTCAAACAACGAGGTAATAACCGACTTCATACTTGTCGATAAAAACATAACTAAGCCACACTGCATGCAGTGGTTTAATGATATGGGATTTACCTTGCCTATCATGTACAGGCTAGGGTACGCCAACAACAATTGTATCGGATGTATTAAGGGAGGAATGGGGTATTGGAACGCTATACGGGTGGACTTCAAAGATGCTTTTGACAAAATGGCTAGGCTTGAACGTGACATAGGACATGCTGTAAATAAAGACAAAGATGGGCCTGTGTATTTAGATGAACTACACCCAAACCGAGGCAACTTTAAACGAGATTCCCCTACTGATTGCGGTTTTACTTGTGAATGGAAAGAGTCCTGAAATTTAATTATTTTTCTCTTAAAGGGCTTGACTTGCAACGCATGTGCTGAAAGCCCATAAGTATCCCGTTATACACAAGTGTACCGAAAAACACACTTGATGGAGAGGAATAATGAATGACATAGATAGAGCAGTCCAACTAATCACCAACGGTGAGCCTATACCACTAGACCTCTTTGCCACCCTGATTGGGCAAGGCATAGATGTTTCAGAACTTGAACGAAAATACAAAAGGTAACTATAGCATGGCTAATAAAATGATGATGACACCTAAAGGCTCGGCAAATTGGGTTAAGGTTTTTCAACCTGACACAAAATACCAACCAGAAGGGGAATACTCAATGAAGCTTGTTGTACGGGAAGATTTAGCTGAAGACTTGTGTGGTCAGCTAGATAGTCTTACAGATGCAATTTATGCAAAGTCTTTAAAGGACAACCCAAGGCTTAAGACTAAGCTGACTAAGCGTACCCCTTACGAGCAAGTGCTTGATGACGAGGGCAATGAAACAGGTGAGATTGAATTTAAATTCAAGACCAAGGCCCGTATTACAGCTAAAGACGGCAGCACGTACACCAACAAAGTTGCTGTGTTTGATGCCAAAGCGAAGCCCATTACTGAGCAGTTAAACATTGGTAATGGTTCGATTATGAAAGTTGGTTTCGAGCCTGTCCCTTACATGATGCAGTCTACTAAAGAAGCATCAGTTTCATTACGTTTAAAATCCACTCAATTAATTGACCTTGTTGAGTATGGCGCGTCAAGTCCATTCGGAGAAGAAGAAGGATATACGTTTGAAGAAAGCTCAAAGCCCTCAGAAGTTGCAGAAGAAAGTAGCAGTGACTTCAGCAACGAAGAAGACGAAGAAGACTTCTAAGAAAGAAGTTAAGTATCGAAGCGGCCTTGAACGAAACGTAGCACTTGACCTAAACAAACGGGGTATTAGCTTTCAGTATGAACATGAGCGTATCCCGTATGTTGTCGAGCGTAAGTATCTACCAGACTTCCAGTTGCCAAATGGTATCTACATTGAAGCAAAGGGATGGTTTAAAGACGAAGACTGCCGAAAGATGAAGTTACTCAAGAAGCAGTACCCTGACAAGGAGTTTCGATTCTTGTTCCAAAACAACAACACAAAAGTTCAATCTAAGCGGTTCACTAATTCCCAGTGGTGTGAGAAGTATGACTTCAAATACTGTGAAGGTAAGGTGCCCGACAGTTGGCTTAAGGAAAAACTAAAGTGAAACTAAGAGAACGCACAGACTATGTGGTAATTCACTGTGCCCAAACTAAACCGTCAATGGATATAGGTTTTAAAGAAATCGACCAGTGGCATAAACGCAGAGGTTGGGCGGGTTGCGGGTACAATTTTATTATACGACAGAACGGTATCATTGAAACAGGACGTGCCTTAGAGCAAGTTGGTGCCCACGTAAAGGGCTTCAATCACAATTCCTTGGGAATCTGTTTGGTAGGTGGCATAGATGAAGATGGTGACTTCGATGTTAACTACACTCCTGAACAATGGGACACGTTAGATTGTCTCGTTGAAACAATGACTAAAATTTATCCTAATGCTGCTGTAGTCGGTCATAAAGACTTGGACTCACATAAGGCATGCCCAATATTTGAGGTAGCAGCATGGCTAAAACAGACCAAGGAGATTCGCACCTCTTAAGTGGAAAGCTTCCCTGCCCTAAGTGTACATCCAGTGATGGATACCATCTGTACTCAAACGGGTGGGGAAAGTGCTTCGCGTGTGACGCAAACGTGCCGTGGGATGTGGCCCTACAATCAACAGAAGAGGCACCTAAAGTGAGTGGATTGATACCTAAAGGGGAACACACTTCCCTAAACAAACGTAAGATCAATGCCGATACCTGTGCCCTATGGGACTACACCAAGGCTGAGTACAACGGTACTACGGTTCAGATAGCAAACTACAAAAACGATAAGGGCACCACCATTGCTCAGAAGGTGCGCTTTCCTAATAAGGACTTTAAGTTCTTAGGTGATACTCAAAACATCCCTCTCTATGGTCAATGGCTTTGGAAAGACGGTGGAAAGATGGTCACGCTCGTAGAAGGAGAAATCGATGCCTTAAGTGCAAGCCAGACCCAAGACAACAAGTGGGCCGTGGTGAGCGTCCCAAACGGCTGTCAAGGGGCAGTCAAAGCTGTCAAGAATAACCTTGAGTGGCTTCTTAAGTTTGACACCGTGGTCATTATGTTTGACCAAGATGAAGTCGGGCAGGAAGCCGCCCACAAGGTTGCTGAGTTGCTTCCACCACGTAAAGCTAAGATAGCATCACTACCTCTTAAAGATGCTTCAGAGATGCTAATGGCAGGTCGCAGTAAAGACCTTATCACTGCCATGTGGCAAGCCAAGACTTACACCCCTGCGGGTATCGTAAGTGGTTCTGAGTTACGTAAGCGTCTTGAAGATCGTCCCGAAGTGCAGAGCTATGCTTGGCCTAGTTTTATGCAGGGAATGAATCAAAAGACCTACGGCATACGCCTTGGGGAGCTTGATGTATTCACTAGCGGCAGTGGTATGGGTAAGACTACTCTTATCAAGCAACTTCAACATCACTTCATGCAGACCACAGACCTTAACCAAGCCCTCATTCATCTTGAGGAACCTTTGGAGGAGACTGCTGAAGGGCTTATAGGTATTCACATAGGCAAGCGTTTGAACCTGCCCGATGTGCGTGAGTATGTAGCTGATGCTGATTACTGGAAAGGCTTTGATGAGACATTTGGTGCTGTCGATGCTGACGGTAATAGTCGATTGAATGTCTATGATGCTTTCGGCTCTCTTGATGAGACTGACCTTTATAATAAAGTTAGGTACTTTGCTACTGGTCTGGGGTGTAAGGTCATTTGGATTGACCATCTCTCCATATTGGTTAGTGACTTAGGTAGTGAAAGCCAAGATGAACGTAGGGCTATAGACTCCATAATGCACAACCTAAAAATGTTGACGCAAGAGCTTGGGGTTTATATCGGCTTGATTAGCCACTTAAAAAAAGCACCGCAAGGCCGCAGCTTTGAAGAAGGGTACGTACCGTCCAGTGATGACTTACGTGGTTCAGGCTCAATCAAGCAACTGTCTAACAATGTCTACGCAATAAGCCGTAACCAGCAAGAGGAAGACGATAGGGCGCGTAACACCTCACTACTCACTGTACTTAAGTGTCGCTACACAGGACGTACAGGAAGGGCAGACTACCTTTACTTTGACGAACACACAGGCCGCATGGTCATTGGGCAAGACCCCGATGCAGCTATGGTTGCCAATGGTTCTAACTAATTACTCCAACGAGAGAATAATCATATGACTACTTACGTATTTGATATTGAAACAGATGGGCTACTAGAAGAAGTTTCTAAAATACACTGCATTGTAATGGCTGACATGGGGACACGAAAGTTACTTAAGTTCACCACAGCTTCTAATAATATTGACCAAGGCTTAAAGCTTCTTAGTGAAGCCACCGAGCTTATTGGTCATAACATTATGGAGTACGACTTAGGTGTGATTAAAAAGCTTTACCCAACTTGGCACACAAGCGCAGTATTAACAGATACGTTGATATGTAGTCGCTTGATCTGGGGAAATATGTATGAAGTAGATGCTACGCATTATAGGCACATACCAATACATGTTAAAGGTAGGCACTCGTTAGAATCTTGGGGGCACCGCTTGGGTTTCTATAAAGGAGACTTTGGCTCTACGGCAGATTGGACGGTTTATACACCTGAGATGCTTAAGTATTGCTCACAAGATGTGTTAGTGAACGTCAAGTTCTACGAGCATGTGTTAACTCAGAAGTACAGCGAGGATGCAATACTTCTTGAGCATGACATACACCGTATCTGTCTTGAACAACAAGCCATAGGTTTCCCCTTCAATGAAGAAAAAGCTGTGCTTCTTTACGCAGAGCTTGGTGGTCGTAGGGATGAAATCAAGCAGTTAATGATTGACACCTTTGAACCAAACATTATTGAGCTTAAGACAAAGACCAAAACCATACCCTTCAACCCCAGTAGCCGACAGCAAATAGCTGATAGGTTGAAGAAGCGTGGTTGGGTTCCAACAGAGTTTACCGAATCTGGACAAGTCGTGGTCAACGAGACAACGCTGAAAGCTATTGAGGATTCAATACCAGAAGCTAAGTTGCTGCTTGAGTATCTAATGCTCATCAAACGCCTTGGACAATTGAGTGAGGGTAATAACGGTTGGCTAAAGCTAAGTAAGAACGGACGTATTCACTACCGCACTAACACTCTTGGAGCAGTTACAGGGAGAGCCACAGCCAGTAAGCCAAACATTCAGCAGGTTCCCAGTGACAGAGCAGAGTACGGCAAACAGTGCCGTGAGTTGTTCTATGCGCCTGACGGATGGGAGTTATTTGGCTCCGACCAATCGGGCGTGGAATTACGCGCACTTGCCCACTACATGTCTGAGTGGGATGAGGGTTCCTATGGAAAAGTCATTCTTAATGGTGACATACATACAGCCAATCAAGAAGCGGCAGGTTTAGAGACACGTTCTCAAGCCAAGACCTTTATTTATGGTTGGCTCTACGGGGCAGGTAGCGCAAAGATTGGTTCTATTGTAGGCAAAGGTGCAAAGGAAGGTACACGACTTAAAGAGCAATTTCTTAAAGGTTTACCTGCTCTTAAGAGTCTACAAGAACGAGTACAAGAGCAAGCCAAAAAAGGCAAGGTCAAGGGACTAGATGGTCGCTACATTCCAGTGCGCCACCAACATGCAAGTCTCAACAGCTTACTTCAAAGTTGTGGCGCGATTTTAGCTAAACGATGGGTAGTTATCTTTCATTCAATCTGCAAATCCCACGGCTACATACATGGTAAGGACTACCAACAGGTAGCGTGGGTGCATGACGAAATTCAAGTATTAGTTAAAGAAGGTACAGGAGATGAGTTTGGAAAATACGCACAAGACGCAATGCGGAAAACAGGCGAATACTATAACTTCGGGATTAGACTTGATGCCGAATATAATATTGGCAAATCGTGGGCAGACACCCATTAACATTAACACCTCGTTTGAGGATGGAGAATGGTGGATAAGAAACAAAAGGACTGACGAGCGTAGGCGGTGCGTACCCTTAAACAAAAAGAACGCTAAACGTATGTT
>ENA-OQVM01003461-OQVM01003461.1-marine-metagenome-genome-assembly--contig:-NODE-3461-length-17077-cov-7.992294_pt1 | contig 17077 bp, 14 predicted proteins | sample MGYA00237776_ERZ505498 | MGnify/ENA primary metagenome ERZ505498 (study PRJEB26159, sample SAMN06265151) | marine metagenome | isolation source: Helgoland LTER site | place: Germany:Helgoland, sampling... | reverse complement strand
AATTGGCAGCGAAAAGGGTTTTTAAAAAAGCTGTTTTCAAATGATGAGCAACAACTTATCCTAGGGGCCTCAAATTCTTTTGAGATGGTTTGGAGGCTTTGGAGCATGAAGGAAGCTGCGTATAAAATTTTTACACAACAACACAATATGCGTTTTTTTGCCCCAAAAAAATTTGAATGTAAATTGACACAAGGCTTCAAGGGAGAGGTTTGTTATAGAGGCCAACAATTCCATACAAGCTCAATAATTAATACGCAGTATATTTTTACTAAAGCCGGTCTTTCAAAAGAAAAGAATTCCTATTCTGAAATGATTTCTCCAGATCAAATTGATACGAAGATTAAGAATAAACTTAATGTTTTAACTGGCTTAAATATTTCAGGAATAGAACAAATTAAGTCAAGAAATGGTGCGCCCAGTTATTATTACAAAACAACACTTCTTACCTCATCATGCTCAATTACACACCATGGTAAGTATGGAGCATATTCATTTTTAGAGGCTTAAATCATGTTAACTTTAAAAAAGGTCCTTTTTCAACAGTGTGAAGATTTTGTAAATACACGTCTTCAAACCATACAGACAATTATTTTCTCTCATCAAAAGGCATTGAGCTCAGAAACTAAAAGTTCTGCAGGAGATAAGCACGAAACAGGCAGAGCAATGCTGCAATTAGAAATGGAAAAAGCAGGGCAACAATTAGCCGCTGTTCAACAAATGCAACAAACACTAGCTAAGATTAATATTTTAACATCCTCAACAAATATTGCCTTAGGGTCTGTTATAAAAACCTCATCAGCATATTATTTTTTGAGTATTTCTGCAGGAAAGTTAAAAGATAAAGAAACTGAATATTTTGCCATTTCTCCCTCTTCACCAATAGGCAAATTATTGGTAGGTAAAAAAGCTGAAGACACCTTTACTTGGAACGGAAAAGAAATTACAATAGATCATGTTTTATAGCACCTTCAAGATTTAGTCTATAAAGGAAAGACTGATTTCTTTTCCTAAATCGATATTTTCAGGATTTTCAAAGAAAATAACTTGAGAATTAAACATAGCTTCAATCAACCAAAAAGACCCTTTGAAGAATGATTTTTTTACAACAGCCTTGTGCGAAGAATCTTTAGAAACTTGAATTTGATGCGGATATATCAGTCTTTTTTTTCCGTCTACAAAAAGTTCGTTTACATCATCAAATAAAGCCGCGACATAGTGTTCGGAAGGGTTTTTATATAAGTTTCTTGGAGAATCTAATGCAACCACTTTTTTGTTTTTAATCACCATCATTTGGTCTGCAAAAGAAAGTGCGTCATCTCCATCATGTGTTGCCACAATACATGAAATATTTTTCTCTTTTAGATAACTAAAAAGCTTTCTTCTGAGTGAGTTTTTTTTAAAATTATCTATTTGGCCAAAAGGCTCATCTAACAAAATAAGTTCGGGCTCTTTTGCCAAGGCTCTCGCAATTGCTACTCGTTGTTGCTGTCCTCCACTTAGGGTTTTCACTTTCTCATTTGCAAAGCTAGACATCTCTATAACGTTTAATAATTCCTTGGTTCTTTGTTCTTTTTCTTCCGGATAAAACCGTGACAAAAATTTTCCAATATTTTCAGCAACTGTTGTATAAGGCATTAAATCAAAATCTTGAGCCACATATTTAAAGAAGCTCATGCCTGGAACCAAATGAAAAGCAGGGCCTAAAACCTCATGGCTTTTCCAGTAAATTGATCCTTTTTTTAAGTCTAGCAAACCGTATATTGCTTTTAATAAAGTAGATTTTCCTGAGCCACTTTCTCCCATAACACAAAGGTGTTGCCCTTCTCCTAAAGTGAAAGAAATAGCAGATAATATCTCTTTTTTAGGAGCATATTGAAATGAAATGTTGGAGACTTTTAGCATAAAAAAACCGCAAATAATTTAACTTGTTTTACGGTGTAAAAATACTGAAAAAAGTATCAGTTAACTTTTAAGTTTAGCCTTTGGAGGATTTGGTAATCTATCAAAACCCATATTGTATAAAGTAAACCCAAATATATCAGCATATTGTTCAATAGTTTTTGCGACAGGGGTTCCAGCACCGTGGCCAGCATTTGTTTCAATTCGTATCAATACAGGATTATTACCGGCCTGTTTGTCTTGCAACTCTGCAGCAAATTTAAAACTATGTGCAGGAACTACTCTATCATCATGATCTCCCGTGGTCACAAGTGTTGCAGGGTAAGCTATTCCTTTTTTGACATTATGTACTGGAGAATATCCTTTTAAATAGTTAAACATTTCTTCACTTTGTTCTGCGGTTCCATAATCGTAAGCCCATCCAGCACCAGCTGTAAAAGTATGATAGCGTAGCATGTCTAAAACCCCAACAGCAGGCAAAGCTACTCGCATTAGATCTGGTCTTTGTGTCATGGTTGCCCCAACCAACAAGCCACCATTTGAGCCTCCTCTAATTGCTAAGTATTCTGAAGAAGTATAGTTGTTTTCAATTAGATATTCTGCAGCTGTGATAAAATCATCAAATACATTTTGTTTGTTCATTTGAGTTCCTGCGTCATGCCATTTTTTACCATATTCTCCACCACCTCGTAGGTTTGGAACAGCATAGACCCCTCCTTGCTCCATCCATATGGCATTAGTAATACTAAAACCAGGGTTTAAACTGATATTAAATCCACCATACCCATACAATATCGTTGGGTTTTTTCCATCTAGCTTCATTCCTTTTTTATGCGTAATAATCATTGGAATTTTAGTACCGTCTTTAGAGGGATAAAACACTTGATTACTCTCATAATCATTAGGGTCGAAATCAATATCAGGACTCCAATACAATTCAGTTTCTCCTGTTTTTATATTTAAGGTGTATATACTAGAAGGAGTGTTGTAATTGGTAAATGAAAAATAATCTATAACAGCATCTTTTTTACCACCAAAACCACCTGCATTTCCAACACCAGGCAATGTTATTTCACGAATCTTATTTCCGTCAAAATCATATTGTAAGACTTTAGAGACAGCATCTACCATGTATTCAGTGAAAAAATAACCGCCACCAGATGAAGCGCTAAGCACATGCGCCGTCTCTGGAATAAAATCTTTCCAATTTTTAGGAGCAGGATCAGTTGCATCTACAGTTACAATTTTTTGATTTGGCGCATTAAGATTGGTAACTAAATATAGAGTTGTTCCTCGGTTGTCAATTACATAGGTATCACTATTAAAGTTGTTTATAATAGGAATTAGTGCACTACTCTTCTTTGTTAAATCTTGAATAAAAAGCTTGTTTCCGGAAGTAGAAGTTGATGCTGAAATGATTAAATATCGGTCATCTTCAGTTAATGAACCACCAACATATCTGTGCTTTTGAGCATCAGATGCGCCAAAGATAACTTGATCGTTTTTTTGAGAGGTTCCTAACTTATGATAGTATAATTTATGTTGATCTGTTTTTGCAGAAAGCTCACTTCCATCGGGTTTATCATAACTTGAGTAATAAAACCCTTCATTTCCTCTCCATGAAATTCCAGAAAACTTCACATCAACAAGGGTGTCTTCCTTCACTTTTTTTGATTCAACATCAATCACTATAATTTTACGCCAATCACTTCCACCTTCTGAGATAGAGTAGGCAGCTGTTTTTCCATCTTTTGAAAAAGTTAATCCGCTTAGAGATGTGGTTGCATCTTCAGAAAAGGTGTTAGGGTCTAAAAAAACCTCTTCATTGGTGTCATCTTTTTTTCTATATACCACGTACTGGTTTTGCAAACCATTATTTTTATAATAATAAGTATAGTCTCCTTCTGTAAACGGAGCTCCAATTTTTTCATAATTCCACAACTCAGATAATCGATCTTTTAATTGTTTTCTATAAGGAATATTAGAAAGATAATCAAAAGTAACTTCATTTTCTGCTGCAACCCACGCTTCAGTTTCTTTACTTCTGTCATCTTCTAGCCAACGATAGTTGTCTATTACTTCTGTTTCAAAATAGTTTTCTACAACAGGTTTTTTAACAGTTTCAGGATAATTTAAAAGATGAGTTTTTACGGAGTTTTTTTCTTTACAGGCATTTAACATCATGGTAAAACAAGTAACAAGGGTAAGTAGTTTTTTCATTGGTAAATTTTATTAGTGACCCCTAAATTAGACTATTTTTTTATGAAATTAAAACGATTACTTTTGTAGAACAAAAAAATTATTATGACTGAAAACCTTACAAAAAATACTTTTCTAGAAAAAGTGTTTAATTATGAGAAAAATAAAGACTGGGTGTATGAAGGAAAGTTGCCAGCTATTATAGATTTCTATGCAGATTGGTGTGGTCCTTGCAAGATGATTGCCCCTGTTTTAGAGGAGCTAAGTGATGCGTATGCAGGTAAAATAAACATTTATAAAGTAGACACAGAAGCAGAGCAAGAATTAGCGGCTGCTTTTGCGATTCGAAGTATTCCTTCAATGTTATTCATTCCAATGAACGAACAGCCTCAAATGGCAAACGGTGCTTTGCCAAAACAAGAGTTACACAAACTAATACAAGATGTATTAAAAGTAGAAATTTAATTTTTTTTGTAACAAAACCTCTAAAAAGAGACTAATTATTAAATCCTATCCACCTTATGACTTCCCACTTTTTAAAACTCGAATGGAAGCAGTTTTTCCGTTCATCTTCTTTTAGTAAATCTATAGGAGCTAAAATTCTTATTGGGTTTTTTGGTTTATACTTTACGTGTTGTTTTTTATTAATTGGTATTGGAGGGTATTGGATTTTAAAAAAACAATTTCCTGAAAAAGATCCCCTGGTACTGGTAAACTCATTTTTAATGTATGTTATCGTTGCTGATTTAATGTTCAGATACCTTATGCAAAAATTGCCAGTTATGAACATTAAGCCCTTACTGGTTTTACCAATTCAAAAAAGCAAAATTGTACATTTTATTTTAATAAAATCATCATCATCTTTTTTCAACATTATGGGATTGTTTTTTTATATTCCATTTGCTGTAGTTCTAATAACAAAAGGATACAATCTTGTAGGAATTTTAGGATGGTTGGCCTCAATGATTCTAATTATTCAGTCTGTTAATTTCTTTAACTTTTTAGTCAATAAAAACAACAGAGTTTTGGTTGGGTTATTAATTCTATTAATTTTTGGTTATTTGATACAGTATTTCAACGTATTTGATTTACCAGGGTTTATTGGACAAGGTTTTGATAGGGTATATCAATCTCCAATTTTATCACTTTTGTTTTTATTGGCATTAATTGGGCTATATGTCGTAAACTATAAACAATTAAGAAATGAAGTCTATCTTGACGCTTTAATTTCTGAACAAACCAAAGAGATAAATTCAGCAGATTTGTCATTTTTAGAAAGGCTTGGAGATTTAGCGCCATTTATTAAGAATGATCTGCGTTTGATGTGGAGAAATAAGCGAACAAAATCTTCTGTATGGATGATTGCCATGGGATTATTATACGGTCTTTTTTTCTATCCAAACCCGATGTATGCCGGTATGGAGTTTATGTATGTACTAGTAGGTATTTTTTCCACAGGGACACTGTTAATTAATTTCGGCCAGTTTATTCCTGCTTGGGATAGTAGTTATTACAATATGTTAATGAGCCAAAACTTTAAATATGAACGTTATTTAAAATCAAAATTTACCATCATGACAATAAGTGTTGTAGCACTTTTTGTACTTGGAATTCCTTATGTTTATTTTGGATGGAAAGTATTACTTGTTCATTTTGCCGCAATGATTTATAATGTAGGTGTTAATACACATGTTATTTTATATGGAGGAACTTTTAATAGAAAAAGAATAAATCTAGATGAAAAAGCAGCTTTTAATTTTCAAGGTACGGGTGCTGTTCAATGGCTAATTGGTATTCCATTAATGATTCTGCCAATGGTGATTTTTGGTTTAATTAACTGGTTAATCGGTTTTGAAACTGCTACTGCAACTATAGCGGTTATGGGCTTTGTTGGTATTGCCCTACACAAAAAGTTGATGGCCGCCATCACAAAAAAATACATTACTAATAAATACGTTATGATTCACGCATTTAATCAAGAAAATTAAAAAATTATGATAAAGACAACTCAACTTTCAAAAAAATACGGAAAAGCTGAAGTATTACATATAGCATCTTTAGAAATTCCTAAAGGACAAAGCTTTGGCTTGGTTGGTAATAATGGTGCAGGGAAAACCACATATTTTAATATATTGCTTGATTTGATAAGACCTACTACAGGTGCTGTTACTAATCATGATATTGTTGTAAACCAAAGTGAAGATTGGAAAAATTTTACAGGTTCTTTTATTGATGAATCTTTTTTAATTGGGTATTTAACTCCAAATGAATACTTTGATTTTATTGGAGACTTAAGAGGGATGAATAAAGCTGATGTAAAACTATTTTTAGCTCAGTTTGAAGAGTTTTTTAATGATGAGGTTATAGGAAAGAAAAAATACCTTAGAGACCTTAGTAAAGGAAATCAAAAAAAAGCTGGGATTGTGGCTGCCATGATGGGTAATCCTAAAGTAGTAATCTTAGATGAACCTTTTGCAAACCTAGATCCTACAACACAAATACGATTAAAGAAAATTTTAAAAACACTTACCGAAAACAAAGAGGTTACTGTTTTGGTATCTAGTCATGACTTAAGCCATGTAACTGAAGTTTGTGAGCGAATAGTTGTGCTAGATAAAGGTCATTTGGTAAAAGATATCGTAACATCTCAGGAAACCTTAAAAGAGCTAGAGCACTATTTTTCAGTTTAAGAAACTAATTCCTATTTTTACAAACTGTATTGCAATAATCTCACTAATTATCTGTTGTAATAACCAGTGTTATCATTCATGAAAAACAGTCAAAAAATAGGGTTTTTAAGCGTGCTTTTGTTCATCATTTCTTGTAGCACAAAGAAAGATGCGTTTTTAAACAGAAACTACAATGCACTTACTACACAGTATAATATCTTATATAATGGTGGTGTTGCTTTTGACAAAGGCTTAAGTGAAATTAACGTAAACTATGAAGACGATTTTTTTGAATTACTCCCCATAGAGCCTTTATCTTTTGAAAATATTAAGTTTAGAATACCAATATTATCAACTGGTGCTAAAGATCCAGGAATAGGTTTTGATTTTAACAATAAATCAAAGGCAGATGCAGAGCCAGAAGAGCCATTAACTCCTTTCGATATTGCAGAGCAAAAAGCCGTAAAAGCAATTCAAAAGCATTCTATGAATATTAATGGGAAAGAGCGCAATAAAAAAATTGATGACGCCTACCTTTTGTTGGGAAAATCTAGATATTACACAGAGCGATTTATTCCTGCAATTGATGCCTATAACTATATCATTGCAAATTATCCAAAAGCAAATTTAATTAATGAAACAAAAATTTGGAGGGCAAAAGCTCATATTAGAATAGATAATGAAGAGTTGGCAATAGAGACACTAGAGCTTCTTCTTAAAAAGCCAGATTTACCCGATTTTATAAGAGAAGACGCTAATACTGCGCTAGCTATGGCTTATACGAAGCTAGACAGTATAAACACAGTACGAAACTATCTATGGGAAGCAACTAAAACATCAAAGAATAAGGCTCAAAGTGCGAGAAACTTATTTGTTTTAGGGCAATTATATAGTTTAGACAAAATTAAAGATACGGCATCAATAGTTTTTAAAAAACTTATTAATTTCAAACAAGCTCCTTACAAGTTTAGAATTCACGCCGAGATAGAATTGGCTAAAAACTCCGTTTCAGACTCCTCTTCATTAGCCATTTTAGAACGGTATAAAAAATTAATAAAAAATAGAGACAATAGACCTTATTTAGATGCGATTTATTATCAAGTGGCTGTTTTAGAGCAAGAAAGGGATAGCCTTAACGAGGCTATTCTTAATTATAATAAGTCATTACGCGCTAAAAATGGAGGGGCTAAACAAAAAACATACAGCTACGAACAGCTTGCAAAAATCTATTTTAAAGATTTAGATTATGTAACTTCGGGAGCTTATTATGACAGTATACTTCAGGTTGCCAAGAATAAAAACACATTAAGAATTAAAAGATTTGAGAGAAGGGCCAAGAATTTATCATCACTTGTTAAATATGAAAAAAATCTTCAAAAAAATGATAGCATTTTAACTCTTTCAGCTTTATCAAAAGAACAATTAGAACAGTATTTTCAAGAGTATATTGATAAAATTAAAAAAGAAGATGAAGAATTAGCTCAAAAAAAACTGAATCAAATTTCTTTTGGAAGTTCTTTTGGTGGAGGGCTACAATCCACAAAAGCAAAAGGAAAATGGTATTTTTATAATACACAATCTTTAGGTTTTGGGAAAGGTGAGTTTAAGCGTATTTGGGGAAACAGACCGCTAGAAGATAATTGGAGAATATCAGATAAATCAATTATAGCTAATGAACCGAATGAAGATAAAGATTTTATTACAAACATAAAAAACCCTCGTTATGAAATCTCTACCTACTTAGAAACAGTTCCTACATCTGCTAAAGAATTAGATTCTCTAATCTTTGACAGAAACACTGCATTATTTGAACTGGGGTTAATTTATAAAGAACAGTTTAAAAACCCTCTAAAAGCCACTAGAAATTTAGAAAGACTATTGGTGTCTAACCCTGACAAAGAATTAATACTGCCAGCAAATTATCATTTGTATCAACTTTATTTATTGACTGGAAATGCTAAAGCTACTCAGTATAAAGATTTTATTCTAAATTCATATCCTGACTCCCCTTTTTCAAAAATTATTTTAAATCCAGAGATTGAGCTTTCAAAAGAGAAGGAAGTTGATGCAGATGCTGAAGTATATGAAATAGCGTATAAACTATACAAAGATGATTTTTTTGAAGATGCAATATGTTTTATAGACATGACAATTCCAACCCTCGTAGAAGGATCTATTTTAGTATCTAAATTTGAACTCCTAAAAGCATATGCTATTGGTAAATATCAAAATAAAGATTCGTATATTGCTGCACTAGAGAAGGTTGCGGTAGGTTATCCGCAAACAGAGCAAGGGAAAAAAGCTTTGGAAATTATGAAAAGACTAAAATAAAAATGTCTATGTTCAGCACTAAAGAAAAAACACAAAAAACGAAGGTCATGGAAATAAATGTAGTTGCAAAAAACACCGCTATTATCGGAAATATTACTTCTGAGGGAGACTTTAGAATTGACGGAAATTTAGAAGGAAATATAAAAACTAAAGGCCGTGTAATTATTGGCGTAGAGGGTTCTGTTAAAGGGAAGATTGACGCTGTAAATTCTGATATTGAAGGTAAGTTTTCAGGAGATTTATTTGTTCAAGAAACACTTACCATCAAAGCAACAGCAAACATTTCAGGAGATGTGATTATTGGGAAATTGTCTGTAGAACCAGGGGCAACATTTAATGCATCTTGTTCTATGAAGGGAGCAATAAAAGAACTCAACCAAAATGAGCAACAACAACTCTCCGAAAAAACCGCTTAAAAACGCATTAATTCTCACTGGCGCTGCTTTTCAAATGGGAGCAACTATTTACCTTTTTGTTTTTTTAGGAAAATGGTTAGATAGCGCCTATAATGATGGGAATAGATTTTATACTATTGTAAGTACTCTTGCAGGCGTAGCGGTTTCTTTATATCTTATAATTAAACAATTGAATAGGATTAATTCTTAATGAATCCCACACTTTTAAACTTTCTAATTAGATTACTTGTAATTACAATGATTGTTTTTATAGGACATTTGTTTGTTTTAAATTTTATTGAGTATCCTATTCTGAACGATAATATTGTGCTCTCCTATACCATAAATACAGTGTCGGCAATCATAATTTTTTTATTGCTATTTGTTTTAAGATATAAATTCAAAAATCAGTTAGGGTTTATATTTTGATTTGGAAGTGTTATTAAATACAGTAAGTATTATAAGACTTGTGGTAGAGCCAGATCTCCAGAGACTACATTCCCAATTGAAAGAGAAATATTTCTAAAGGTCGTTGCAGTAGACAAAGACAGTGGAATGCTGACATGTAAAATGATTGATCATAGGGACTTGAATATTTTAGAATGCATGATTTACAAAGAATTAGGAGATTTCTATATCAATGATGTTGAAATCTCATATGGACAGATATTCGAATTGAACAAAGATGAAATTATAGGTGATCATCGTTTTCAATTTTGATCCTTATTAATTAAGGATCAAAAAAACAATATTCTTTTCTAGACCTATCTTATAAGATATCATTAAAGCAATGCCCCTTTGCAAGTAAGTTGCACGATTTTTATTTTATCTTTGCTTTCAGTGAAATTAATTTCGTACATATTATCCTTATACATGCTGGTACTTGCTTTTGTACCTTGCTCTGATGGTATTGATTTTATGCATCGTAATTGTGATTCTAATACCGAGATTGTAGATAAAGGTCATAATCATTCTGATCATGATCATCAAGATTTGTGTACACCTTTTTGTATCTGTGCGTGCTGTGGGTCGATGGCTACTATGCCTACAACCTTAGATTATTCAGGAAGACACTTGAAGATTTCTACGCTATGTATTCACAATTATCAGTCTAACTATTCTTTTGATTATAGTAAAGGTGTCTGGCATCCTCCAGCCCTAAGTTAAACCATATTTCAAGGGATATCTATGTCCCTAATATTCGTTCTTAGGTTTAACATTTCATAAATCAAATATTAATGTTCGATAAAATTATCGCTTATTCGGTAAAGAATAAGTTTGTCATAGGGCTATTTGTAGCGGCTCTTATCGTTTGGGGTATTTTCTCTCTACGACAGCTACCTATCGATGCAGTACCAGATATTACCAATAACCAAGTACAGATCATCACTATCTCACCGACCTTGGCAACCCAAGAGGTAGAACAGTTCATCACCACTCCTGTAGAGTTGGCAGTACAATCACTTCAAAAAACAGAAGAGATCAGGTCTATTTCTAGATTTGGACTATCGGTTGTTACGGTAGTATTCCAAGAAGGTTACGACATATACCTTGCTAGACAATTAGTCAATGAAAAACTTCAAGAAGCTGAGGAGGATATACCAAATGGATTAGGGACACCAGAGATGGCACCGCTGTCTACTGGTTTAGGTGAGATATTTCAATACGTCGTACGTCCAGAACAGGGATATGACGACAAATACTCACCAACAGAATTGAGAAGTATCCAAGACTGGATAGTCACTCGGCAGCTCTTAGGAATAGAAGGAGTAGCGGAAGTAAATTCTATGGGAGGTTTCTTGAAACAATACGAAGTCGCCATTGATCCTTCCAAACTCAAGTCACTAAATATTAGCATCACAGATGTATTCTCGGCATTAGCCAAGAGCAATGAAAATACAGGAGGTGCTTATATCGAAAAGAACTCAAGTGCTTATTACATAAGATCCGAAGGGTTAGCGAAATCGCTTTCAGATATTGAAAACATCGTCGTCAGCGACCAAGGCAATATTCCACTACTTGTAGAAGATGTAGCAACTGTTGGTTATGGTAAAGCTCCTAGGTATGGTGCATTAGTAAGGGATGGTAAAGAGGTCGTCGGTGGTAAAGTCATGATGTTCAAAGGAGCTAACTCTGCACAAGTGACAGAACTGGTAAAAGAAAGAGTAGTGCAGATTCAAAAATCATTGCCTGAGGGAGTTGTAATTGAGCCTTACTTAGTACGGGACAAACTGGTAAGTACCGCCATTAGTACAGTGACCACAAACCTCATAGAAGGAGGTCTTATTGTCATATTCATTTTGGTGCTTTTATTAGGAAACTGGAGAGCTGGATTGGTAGTTGCGTCTGTGATACCATTAGCCATGTTATTTGCTATATCCATGATGAATGTACTAGGCATTTCTGCCAATCTCATGAGCCTTGGAGCCATTGATTTTGGCCTTATAGTGGATGGTGCTGTCATCATTGTCGAAGCTATAGTCCATCGCTTACAGAATAACAAGGCAGGTCTTTCTCTTACCCAAAAACAGATGGATGATGAAGTCATCACCTCTTCTCAGAAGATCAGAAGTTCTGCCGCTTTCGGCGAGATCATAATTCTATTGGTTTATATCCCTATTTTGGCTTTAGTTGGTATAGAAGGTAAGATGTTCAAGCCGATGGCAGAGACAGTCATGCTTGCTATCGCAGGAGCCTTGATTTTATCGCTTACCTATGTGCCTATGATGGCTGCATTGGTGCTAAATAAGAATGTAGTCAACAAGAAAACATTTGCAGATCGAATCATTGCATTCTTCCAGAGACTATATACACCTATCCTTAATGTAGCACTTCGCTTTAAAGCATTATTTGTTGCAGCTACTTTTATCATATTTCTAGCAAGCTTGTTTGGATTCAGTCGTATGGGTGGTGAATTTATTCCTACTCTAGAAGAAGGGGATCTTGCAATGCAGCATATTCTTCCCCCAGGTAGTTCGCTTTCTCAAAGTGTAGAAACTGCCAAAATGATTCAGAATAAACTCTTAGAAGACTTTCCTGAGATCGAAGATGTGGTTGCCAATATTGGCTCCGCAGAGATTCCTACTGATCCTATGCCTGTGGAGATCGCTGACTATGTATTGGTGATGAAACCCAAAAGTGAATGGACTTCTGCAAGTACGAAGCAAGGTATGTTTAACAAGCTAGAAGAAGCATTGCACTCAGTACCTGGTGTTGGATTTGAGTTTTCTCAACCCATCCAGTTAAGATTCAATGAATTGATGACCGGATCTAAAGCGGATATAGCGATTAAACTATTCGGAGAAGATCTGGATCAATTATACAAGAGTGCAACCGAGGCAGATAATGTAATCAGTAAGATAGATGGTGTGGCTACGGTGAATGTAGAACAGACCATAGGGATGCCACAAATAATGGTAACCTATGATTATCAACGAATGGCACAATATGGCTTGCATATCCAAGAGGTAAATCAAGTGATCCGTTCTGCCTTTGCAGGTGAGAAGGCTGGAATCATCTATGAAGGAGATAAGCGATTTGACTTAGTAGTGAGGTTAGCGGAAGACAATAGATCTGGACTGGAAGATGTGCGGAATCTGTATGTGTCTCTAGCCAATGGTAGCCAAGTACCACTCAGCTCTTTTGCCAATATTGACCTCATCAATGCACCTATGCAAGTGTCAAGAGAGAATACGAACAGAAGGATTGTAATTGGTGTCAATGTTGGAGATACGGATGTCGAATCATTGGTAGAAAATATTCAAACTCAATTGGATACTAAGGTGGAACTTCCAGTTGGTTATTACTTTACTTTTGGTGGACAATTCGAAAACTTGAAAGCTGCCAATGCAAGACTAGCCATTGCAGTACCAATGGCTCTGTTGCTCATTTTTATTCTTCTCTATTTCACATTTAGTTCGATTTCTCAAGCTGCATTAATATTTACTGCCATTCCATTATCTGCGATTGGTGGTATATGGGCATTGCAATTGAGAGGATTGCCATTTAGTATTTCGGCAGGTATAGGTTTTATCGCATTGTTTGGTGTGGCGGTTCTCAATGGCATCGTCCTCATAGGATATTTCAATCAATTAAAAACGGAAGGTATGACAGACATTATGGAGCGAATCATAACTGGTACAAAAGTGAGATTACGTCCTGTTATTATGACAGCGTCAGTTGCCTCATTAGGATTCTTACCTATGGCAATTTCTACATCAGGAGGAGCGGAGGTACAACGTCCTCTAGCTACTGTGGTGATAGGAGGATTGATCACAGCTACCTTCCTTACCCTCGTCATATTACCGATTTTATATTATTGGTTGGAAAGATGGGATGACAGAAAAGTAGGACGTAATGTCAATTCAAAAGCTATAGGTATGTCTATCCTTTTGATACTTGGTACAGTTACATCTAGTACAGCACAAGACCAACATCTTACACTAGATGAAGCCATTCAAATGGCAGTCAGTAACCATCCAAAATTGAAGGCAGCTTCACTTGATATAGAGAAAAATCAATCTCTTCAGAACCTAAAGTACAATCTTGGAAATACGGATATAAGTTATCAAGGAGATGGGTTATTTGATACTGATTTTGGTCAGCAAGTAAATCAAATTGGTATAGTCCAAAACATTCCTCACCCTGGAGTCAACAAAGCACAAAATAAAATACAAGATGCCTATGCCCTGCAAAGTGTGACCCAGAAAGAACTGTCAGAAAATGAAGTGGAGTGGAATGTAAAGCAATTGTACTTCGATATTCAATACAAAAAGGAAATGGAGAAGCTGTATGCGAACCTAGCTTCTACATATCAAAAATACTATGATAAAGCCGAAGTTAGAGTTAAGGTAGGTGCAGCAAATCCTATCGAGGCGTTGACAATCAAATCGAAATGGCAAGAGTATCAATTGCTACTGAGGCAGGTAGATCTTGAGATTACCAATCTGGAAAAGCAATTTCAGTTATTACTCAATACCTCTAGTAGAGTAAGTGTAGCAGATAAATTAAATCCTGTAGATCATATCATTCAAGAATCTGTGGATAACAACTTATCTCTATTGCAGTCTCAGCAAAATATAGCAATACAATCCGCAAAAGTTGATTTAGTACAATCAGCACTCAAGCCTAGTTTTAATGTTGGCTATGCTGCCCAACGATTCTACGAAGGTGGTTGGTTAAGTGCTGCACAAGTAGGTGTCTCATTGCCATTATTCAATGGACAAATCAAAAAGAAAGTGCAGGCTCAAAAGATGCAAATCGATATTGGTAATTACGAATACGAGAACCAACTACTTGTACTTAATCAAGAGAAACTCAGTGTAGAAGCCAAAGTCAATCTGTATCAAGCTGGCATCGATTTTTATAATGATCAGATGAGATCAGTAAATCCTGAAATACTACGAATAAGTAATCTCAATTACCAAGCTGGTCAGCTCTCGTATCTTGAGCTTCTTAATACTCTGCAGTTATTGGCTACTAACAATAGAAACTACTTAGAACAAATACTAGCTTACAATAAGGCAGTAGCTGATTATCAATTTCTAACTAATCAATAAAGACAAAACAATGAATACATTCAATTATATATTAACCGCCTTTGTAATCGCATTTCTATTTTCTGCATGTGGTCACAATCATAAAGAAGGCGATGGTCATGATCACTCTTCGCATTCTGAATCAGATGACCATGGAAGTCACGATGAGGGTCATGGTGAGCATGGTGAAGGAGGACTTCATCTCAGTATGGGCCAAGCTAAAACCATTGGATTAGAATTTGGTGATTTTACCTCATTAAAAGTAAACGATTTTGTGAAAGCTACTGGAACTTTAGGTTTACCGCCAAATGCTCAATCTTCGATTTCTGCAAGAGCGGACGGCATCATAAAAGGCACTAAAAAGTTTGTAGAAGGAGCTTACATAAAGAAAGGTGAGACTATAGCTTACTTAGAAAATCCTGATTTCATCAAAACTCAACAAGAGTACCTTGAGATAATGGCAGAATTGGCTTTACAAAGGTTGGAAGTAGATCGCCAACATACATTGGTAGATGCTAGTGCTGGCGTAACAAAGGACTTACAACAAGCAAAGGCAAAAGCCAAGATTCTTTCTACGAAGGGTAAAGGTCTATCGAAACAATTATCCTATTTAAGTATATCAACAGATGATCTTACTGTGGATAATATCCGACAACAGATTTCAATAGCATCATCGGCAAGTGGCTACATCTCAGAAATCAATTTTCATAATGGAATGTATGTTGATAGGTCTTCTGTGCTTATGGAGATTATTTCTTCACAACATTTACATCTAGAGCTGGACGTATTCGAAGGGGCAATTGCCAAAGTAAAGAAAGGGCACAAGATCTCATATACAATTCCAGCTTATGGTGATAAAATCTACAACGGTGAAGTTGATGTGATTGGTAAAGAATTTAATTCTGACGCAAAGACTGTCAGAGTGCATGGACATGTTTCTGGTGAGAAGCCACCATTCATCAAAGATCTATTTATCAATGCCAAAATATGGTTGAGTGATGAGACGGCTACAGCTCTGCCTGAGAAAGCAATTATAACTGATGGTTCGTCATCGTTTGTGTTTGCAGCCATAAACTCTCAAAGTGAAGAGGAAATAGAATTTGAGAGACTAGCAATAATTCCTGGTGCTAGTAGCGATGGATTTACGGCGGTAAAACTTATAGATGCTATTCCTGAAGGGATGCAGATTGTCACAAAGGGGGCATACTACATCTATGCTCAATCAAAAGTTGGGGAATTAGCTCACGAACATTAAAAGAAAAGTATGATAGACAAAGCAGAAAGACTGTTAGCTGTTAAAAGCGTAAAGCCAACATCTGTAAGGATTCTAGTGCTGGCTCATCTTCTTAAAGATGCGAAGGCTCAATCTTTAAAAGATCTTGAAGTTTCACTGTACAATACGGATAGAAGCTCAATATTCAGAACACTTAAAACCTTCGAGGAATACAAGGTTGTGCATAGTATTGACGATGGATCAGGAATGATGAAATATGCAGTCTGTGCAGAAGGGTGCAATTGTGATCCGAAAGATCTGCATTATCACTTTTATTGTACTAATTGTAGTCTCACCTACTGTCTACTAGATAATCCTATACCGATAGTAACACTCCCTGAGAACTTCAAAATGCATCAAGCAAACATGGTAATAAAAGGACTATGTGATAAGTGTCCTTAACCTTTGCAATCGGGTTGCATGGCATTGGCAATAGCTTTGTATCATTCTTTAATTAAAATTCTATCTGATGAAATGTAATTCTCTGTTTATAGTTATACTTCTATTATGCTACAGTTCCGTTGTCCTTAGCCAATCTTCAGACATAACCATAAACCTATCGGATAGCGAATCACAAGAACCTCTGATAGGTGCCACTATTCAGATTGACGAATTGGAAATAGGTACCGTAACTGATCTTGATGGTGTAGGTAGTTTTGCAAAAGTAAAGTATGGCACCTATCGATTTGAGTTCTCTTATGTTGGTTATGAGGAGATAGATACAACATTGATAATAGATGAACCGTACTCAGTCTTTGACTTTAGCCTTAATGT
>ENA-OQVM01003460-OQVM01003460.1-marine-metagenome-genome-assembly--contig:-NODE-3460-length-17078-cov-4.762190_pt1 | contig 17078 bp, 18 predicted proteins | sample MGYA00237776_ERZ505498 | MGnify/ENA primary metagenome ERZ505498 (study PRJEB26159, sample SAMN06265151) | marine metagenome | isolation source: Helgoland LTER site | place: Germany:Helgoland, sampling... | reverse complement strand
GATGCACAGGTATCAGCCTATTTTTACGATAATAATTTGCCCAAGCATCCTCTGGAATCAGAGGGTTACCAGACGATGGGGGACTGGCATTCCACTTCCCCTGTGGTCGATGGTGGCTCGGCTGAAGCCTCACGTTTTTCTGGAGATAAGTATGAGTGTGGGCTCCACTTGGACTCTGATACTCCAGACTTTCAGATTTGATGCTTGGTTGCTCATAGGCGAGAGATTAGATATTGGCTATTGTGGTAACACTCCTCTTACTAGGTCACGGATCATCAAAACATCCTGACTCGTCGCGCTCAGTCAGAGAGCATGCTGAAATATTATCTCAGGCTGGTTTTTTTACTGAAGTTCGCTGTGCGTTTCTTAAGGAGGAGCCATTTATTGAGCACGCCCTCGACGGTGTGGAGGAGGAGCAGGTCATCATTGTCCCTGATTTCCTGGCCGAAGGGTATTTCACTCGCCAAGTAGTTCCTGCGAAACTGGGCGATAAATTACGATCAGCAAACATCTGCTGCACGCCACCTGTAGGAACCCACCCGATGATGGCGGAGATCATCAATGACGTGGCGAGAGATGTTTTGGGCGATTGGACCGCCGAGCAGACAAGTTTACTGGTCGTGGGCCATGGCTCAGGAAAAAATGCATGTTCCAAGCAGAGTTTATTGGGCCACCTTCAGGAGGTGCGTAATAATACCGACTTTGCACAAGTGGCAGATCTATGGCTGGAGGAGTTACCGCTGGTAAGTTCTTGGAAAGAGGTGGCTACAAAGCGTCAGATTATTGTGATTCCCTACCTTCTTAACGATGGCCAGCACGGTGGCTGGGATATTCCTGAAGAACTTGGCTTGCCTCTTGATCAGCCGATTCACGCTCAAACCCATGATGTTGAGGGCTGCCAGATCAGGCTCACTGCGGCACTGGGGACATCGCCTAGATTTGCTGAGGTTATTGCTCAGCTTGCTGAAATTTGGGGGCAAACAAGCGGGCAATAAAAAACGCGCCGGCACAGGGCATGCCGACACGTATATTAAATGCTTCGATTGAACGATGGAGCTATCTATCGTAGGAAAAATCGCCTATTCATTATGGATGTGTCCCGGTTGGCCGTGCGGCGGATTGACCTTAGCTTTGGCGGCATCCACCTTCATTTTTTGCAGCTTGGGTTTAAATTCATTGGCAAACTTGCCTATGCGGCTCTCAGGGGCAATAGTGACAAGCTCATCAAGTAATTCAGCTGCGCTGTCGAACTGTTGGCCTGCGAGCAGGGGGTTCATTTTCATACCGAGCACACCCTGTTTTTCTTCTCCTTCAATTGGGTGATTAGCGATGAATTTGTCGATCATAGCGATCGCCTCATCATGTTTGCCAGAGCGCATGGCGGCCATATATTCTTTTTCAAGATTGGTCTTAGCTTGCTTGCGATTAAGAGCAGTCATAAACCCGCTCTCATCCTCAGGATCAAGCGCTTCAATTTTCCCGGTGATGTCACCGTAATGACTGAGTTGATCGTCAGGTAGAAGTTTGAGGGCAGCGACTAGGGCCTTGGCTTTAGCCGTACCTTCGAGCTTTTCAGCTGCTGAAAAAGCCTTATCGCGCTGTTTTTTCACGGCGAGTAAGCCATCGAGGTGAGTGAGGTATTTCTCGGGGCCGCCGGCTTGATAGCCGGTCTGAGCATAGGGCCGACCTTGATGGTCGAGTAACAGAATGGTGGGGAAGCCCTGAATGGAGTATTTCTCCTTGAGCAGTTCATTTTGTTTTTGAGTAGACTCATCGAGTTTAGATTTGTCTTGAGGGAAATCGAGCTCAACGAGGACGAAGTTGTCTGCGACACCCTTTTTGAAGGCATCGTGCTTAAAGACCTCATCGACTAACTTGATGCACCAGCCGCACCAGTCCGACCCGGTAAAGTCAACAAGCAGGTCTTTATTCTCGGCGGCAGCTTTTTGTTTGGCGGCTTCGAAGTCGGTCATCCACTCATCACCTGCAGCGGTTGAGATAGATACGGTCAGTGCCAGTAATAGACTGGCGAGCATTGTTTTTTTCATGATCATGGAGTGTCGTTATTCTTCCTCAATTTTTTTTAGTGAGATGAAAGTCAAATATGGAGAGTTTGTTCGGTGGTGTCCAATGATAACGACGCTGGTAGAGGAATTTGTTTTTTCCTGTAAGCAAGTTGCTTTTCAGGTTGCCGAATTCGTCAGGATTGGCAGGATGAGTTGGCATGGCTTATACAGCAGAAAAAGCGTTTGATTTGATTGAGGCAGCTCACCATCGAGGTAGGCTAGCCCACGCTTTTCTCATTACTGGTCCTGCTGGGAGCGGCAAGGCTGCGCTTGCGGCTAAGATCGTGCAGATGGTCAACCCTCCGCAAGATGGTGGAGGTGGCAACAATTTATTTGGCGAGGTTGAGGTGCCTGAAGAAAAGTCACTCGATGAGCTTGAGGGAGACCTTGTGAGGGTCGTCAGGCCAAGGTCGAAATCACGACGTATTACGGTTGATGATATGCGGGTTTTAGAGAAGTCCTTTCATGTGGCGTCAGCCTCAGGAAGTTGGAAGGTGGGGGTTATACTTGGTGCAGATCGCATGGGTGCTGGCGCTGAAAACGCATTTTTGAAGACCTTAGAGGAACCTCCTCCTGAGTGCTTGTTGATGTTGCTGAGCGATGCTCCCGAGCTGTTATTGCCAACCGTGCTCTCAAGATGTGTCAAACTACCATTGATGGCTCGCCCCGATCAAGGGTTTGTCAGTGAGGCGAGTCAGGCTTTATTGTCGGCACTGGCATCCATGGCTAAGCAGGGTATTGGAAACCTGCAAGCAGCCCTTACTTTGCGTGCCTCTTTCAGCTCCATTTTAGCCAAGCAGAAGGCAGAAATCAGCAAGTGTAATGAGGCGGCATTTAAGGAGGAGAGTAAAAAATACAAAAACACAACGGATAGTGGTGATTGGCTTAAGAATCGTGAGAAGTATTATCTGGGACTCACCGAATCTGAATATCTCAATGAACGTGAGAAATTGATTGAGACGCTAGTGTGTTGGGTAGGGGACGTAGTGCGCCAAAAATGCTCAGTCGATCAGCTGGATTTTCCGTCGGAGCGTGCCACTACAGCATCAGTAGCATCAAATCATGCAGTCAATGACCTGCTTTACCGCATGGAAGGCATTGAGCAACTGCGTGCCAATTTAGAAACCAATGTCCAAGAGCAGCTGGCGCTCGAGGTGGCATTCCTAACGGCATTTGGCTAGTGACTCATGATGCAGGACAAGCTGACATTTGCTGTGATGTCCTGATCTGCGGACGGTTTGACTTGAAGCGAGGCGCAACACTATTACAATAAGCCATCTGCCAGACTGATATTATGCACCCATGATTTTGCAGCTCTTTACAAGCTGTCCCTGTCGGATTTTTGAATTATGAACAACCCATTTCGCAAAGACCTAGAATCCCGCTCTCGCCCTGAGGCCTGCACGGTCGTTATTTTTGGTGCCACCGGTGACCTTACTCATCGTAAGCTGATACCGGCGTTGTATAATTTGCAGGTTGAAGGCGCCTTGCCGGCGGGAGTGAAGATCATTGGTTTTGCACGCCGGGAGAAATCAGACGAGGAATTCCGCAGTGGTCTCGAAGAGGTGAATAAAAAGGTTTCGAGGAGCGGTCATGATGATTCCATATGGGCGGACTATGCTGAAAACATTCATTATCACCAGAGTGAGTTCCAAGACGCCAGCGGCTATAAGAGACTCGCAGAGCGGCTTGATGAAATTGATCGTGAGCGCGGAGGAAATGGGCACAGGCTCTTTTACATTGCCAGTGCACCAGAATATTTTGACGATATTTTAGAGAATCTTAAAGAAGCGGGCATCAACCGTAACAAAAAGGGTTTCTGGTCGAGGGTTATTGTAGAAAAGCCTTTTGGTACAGATTTGCCCACTGCCAAGCATCTCAATCAGGTAGTGAATAAAACATTTCGTGAGCGTGATACCTACCGGATTGATCATTATTTAGGTAAAGAAACCGCTCAAAACATCATGGTGCTTCGGTTTGCAAATGCGATCTTCGAACCTCTATGGAATAATCGTTGTATTGAGCAGATTCAGATTACTTGCTCGGAAAACCTCGGCATGGAAGGGGGGCGAGGAGCATATTATGATAGCGCGGGCGCAATGCGAGATATGGTACAAAACCATTTGTTGCAGCTACTAAGCTTGGTCGCAATGGAACCGCCAACAGATTTGTCAGCTGACGGGGTCAGGGACGAAAAAGTAAAGGTGCTGCGTTCTCTTCGCCAGTGGGATACCCCTGAGCTTGTGGCCGACAACGTGGTGCGCGCGCAATACATTGCCGGTCATGTTGATGGCGAGAATGTTGTCGGATATCGCGAAGAGGATCGTGTGGATCCAGAGTCGATGACCGAGTCTTATGTGGCGCTGCGTGTGCTTGTTGATACGTGGCGCTGGAGTGGGGTGCCGTTTTATGTGCGCATGGGAAAACAGCTCCCTAAGAAAGCGACAGAAATATCGATTCATTTCAAGGAACCGCCAACGGTCTTATTTAATGCTCTATCTGGCGGAGTCCCGGGAGGGAATGTATTGGTCATTAGAATACAGCCAGATGAGGGTATTTCCCTACGCATGGTTTCTAAAATACCAGGATCAAGCCTGCGTATGGAGCCTGTTAAGATGGACTTTCACTACGCCACAAGTTTTGGCAAAGGCAGTCCAGAAGCCTATGAACGCCTGCTATTGGATTCTATGGCAGGGGATGCTACCTTGTTTGCACGTCGTGACGAAGTAGAGGAAGCGTGGAAATTTATCGATCATATTCATCATGCTTGGCATCAGTCCAAGTTACCACCAGTGATGTCAGACTATGTTGCGGGCACCTGGGGTCCCAAAGAAGCTGATGACTTATTAGGTAAGAATGGTCATAAATGGAGGAGGCTATAGGAGGTCGTCATGATGAGTGATTACGCTGACAATGATTACGCAATGGCCCTCGGCAAAGAGGTAGCCATCGCCGATGTGGACAAAGAGCTGCGCCTGCTGTGGGAAGAGGATAAAGCGAGTACCAATGCATCCCTGATTAACCTAGCGGTTTATTCTGAGCAAAAAGGAGCCATTATTAAAAACTCCGAGCGTGTGCAGATCATCACCCGTGAGCATGCTTGCCGGGCTATATTAATCGGCATTGATCGTAATAATCCCGACGCATCAATACGCGCGTGGATAACAGCCCACTGCCACTTATCTCATGGACGAAAAAGTGTTTGTTGTGAACAAATCGCTTTTCAGCTGACAGGAAAGTCCACGGGTAGATTGCGTAATACGGTGTTCTCTCACCTTAATAGTGATTTGCCACTAGTATTTTGGTGGCAAGGCGAATTGAGCTCTTTATTTTCTGAAAGGCTATATAGTCTCATTGATCGTTTTATTTTCGATAGCTCTGAGTGGGCAAATCCGCTGGAATCCTATGGCTGTATAGGTGAGGCTATGCAAAGTGAACAATCGCTTCTGCCGATGGATATTGAGTGGACGCGCAGTTCTCAGATTCGGATGGCAGTAGCAGGGCTTTTTGACGATCCGATGGCTGCGAATGCTCTTCAGCATATGAATGAGTTGCGGGTAGTGGTGCACCCCAAACACCGCATGGCTGGATTACAACTTGTGGCATGGGTGATTCAAAGGACCGGTTGGAAGCAGAGCAAAGAGTTGCCTCTGGGGAGTGACAATGGAGATATCTATCATTACGAAACAACAGAAGGATCTGATGTTGTAGTTACCATTGTAACAGATCCTCTGTCTGCGCCTGTCGGCATCATGGAATTTAAATCTGCAAACTGTGAGGTGCGTGTCACGCGTGATGCCGGATCGCCTTACATTCGTCAGGAGCTTCATGCTGGGTCACATCAAATCGAACGTTGTACACCTTCTAATAGTGATGACTCTGCTGATCTTGTCATGAACCAGCTTTCGAGAGGGGGCAACAACTCGCTCTATCGGGCGGTGATGCCCGATTTTTTAGAGCTTCTGGGTGGAGAGCTCGGTTGTGGCTGTGAAGTCGAGGATGTGTGATCTGGTGCAGCACGCATTGCCATGGCTAGTCTAGGCCAAGAAATGCGTTGTGCACTTTCTCTAGACCAACGGTAGTTAGAGGGCCGTGACCGGGGCACAATACCGTATTCGAGGAGAGGGTCATTAGGTTTTCTTTTGCTGTTTTTAGCGCAAGTTTATAGCTCTCCGAATTAGGGCTTTTACCCATAGAACCAGCGAATACACTGTCACCAATGATGCAGACGGGAACACTTAGTCCATCATAGTAATAAGCTCTGGCTGGATTGATGTGGCCGCTTACATCGATAGCTGTGAGTTTGTTTCCAGAGTGGGTTTTTGCTGTCTGGCCGTGCTGTGTATCTTCAGGATAGATGATGCGTGTTTCACCGAAACTTTTGATCCCCGCAGTGTGATCGTGGTGCCGGTGGGTGATGTAAAGCGCATCCAAAACTAATTGATGTTGCTCAAGGTATTCAATGAGAGGGCTCGCATCAGTTCCGGTGTCAAATGCTAGCGCATGTTGCCCCATGATGATGATGTATGCATTAACCCCTGCGTGACCAAATGGGGAGACGATTCGGACAAGCCCATCGGGTGCTGAAGCCTCAGGCTGGTAGGAAGAGAGACCAACCAAGGCTGATGGGGATAGTTGAAGAGACGCCGCTATCTGTTTGAGTATACGATCGTCTTGTTGGCCTGCGAGTGCAGCATGAATATCACTTTCTGGTAGCTTTGTTATTTTTGCGAGCTGAGCAAGGGACAGGTCCAGGCCATGTATGGCTTTACCGATGACGTCACAGACATCATCTTCGAGAGGTGTATGAGATAGAGACATTGATCGTTGTTATATAAGGGAAAGTTGAGTTAGTTTCAACAGCATGTTCGATGTGGTTTGCGCTGTTATTAGAGATCAAGAGGGCAGGTTTCTCGTCTGTAAGCGTGCTGAGGGTAAAGCACTAGCGGGCAGCTGGGAGTTTCCTGGAGGAAAGGTGGAGTCTGGAGAGAATTTTCAATCAGCACTGCAGCGAGAGATCATGGAGGAATTGGCATGTGAGATCAAGGTGGGAGAGCAGTTGCCTGCAGTGGAGCACCACTACCCTGATTATTCAATACGCTTGTGGCCCTTCATTTGCAGTATCAGCAGAGGCACGCCTATTGCTTTAGAGCATGCGGAGATCCTGTGGGTAACGTCAGATCAATGTCGGTTACTGCACTGGGCACCGGCTGATGTTCCTATCTGGAGAGCGCTATTCTCAGCATAGAAAAAGATCAGTTTAGCGACCTTGTGCCAGTCTTTCAGCGAGGAATTCAGGGAGTCCTGCAGCAATAATTTTCGCCTGTGCTGTTTGAATATCGTATTCGATACGGCGGAAGTGAACGGTCTTGCGATCTGTGTCGTAAATGCAATAAGATGCTCTCCAGTCACCGTCACGTGGTTGTCCTACCGCACCTGTATTGATGAAATACTTCGTTTCGGCTTCAATAATAACTGATTCAGCAGGAACTTCGTGAACACGATTGTCACTGATGAAAACACGAGGCACATGAGTATGCCCGTAGAAACAGACGGAGGTCACCTGGTAAGAGAAATTGGCCATGGCATCGAATTTATTGGTTACATAGTTCCACGATGTGGGCTGATCGAGTGTTGAGTGAACAACGGTAAAGTCTTGAATTTGACGAACTAATCGCAAGCGTGCGAGCCATGTGCGTTGCTCGGGACTGAGCTGCTCACGCGTCCAACGTATTGCCTCAGCGGCATTGGAATTCATCATATCCAGTGAGCTGTCACTGCCGCTGTCTTGGTCGTGATTTCCTTTGATGACGGGGCATCCGAGGGCCTGGACTCGTTCGATGCAGGCAACCGGATCCGCATTGTAACCAACAATGTCTCCTAGGCAAATGTGACTGTCGCAACCTTGTGCAGCAGCATCGGCTAAGACAGCATCTAAAGCTTCAAGGTTGGCGTGGATGTCACTGAATAGTGCAATTCTCATAACTCAGTAATTTTTGATGATTGTCTTGAGTTGGCTCAGAGTAAAAGTATTAAATGAAAAAACGTAGAGATATATATTTTTTGCTGCCACGGTAAGTGGCTTTAGCAGCTAGTATTTGAAGAGCTCGCTTGTTTCTAGTTGCTTGATTTTTAATCTAACCCCATCCATGGGATAACCTATTTTTTCACTTGTGATGTAGCTTTTCAACCACTCAAGTTGCTTTTGGCTATTGGGAAAAAGCTCGCTATCGGGTATGCGCTTATTTTGAGCTATATTGAGTGAGTTTTGCAAAGCAAAGAGCGTGCAGGATAATTTGGGCAGGTGATTGTCAGCCGATTCCTTGAAAAGATCGTAGCCATAGCTGTAAGCCTCCTTTTCCAGGCTCTTCAGGCGCGTCATGGCATAATATTTAAATCTTTGTATCTGAGCACGTCTAAATTCAGGCAGGTTTTTACAATTGAGTGTATCATCGAAGTGTTTCATCGCCCGTTCTATGTCAGGTAGCTTGTGAAAGTCAGTCCAGACGCGTGATAGTTCGCGATGTAGTTTCCAATTGTCTGGATTTTCAATGACCCCAAGCTCGAGGAATGATGAGCCTTTTTCGATATAACGCTTTCGCATTGATCGTTGCCTGAAGGGACTGAGGTCTTCCTTTTCTTTGTAGTAGCTCGAAGCATTGGTGTGTAATTGCCAAGCTCCTGTATCCCAATAATAGATAGTTTGTGGCTGAAGTGTGGTAATGATTTCGTAAGTTTCCTCCACTTTAATCCAATCAAGCTCCTCAAAATGAAGAAAGGCACGAAAGTTCCATATTGCAGCCACTAAGGAACGCAAACCGCCGAGAGCAACGGCAGCTCCCGTCTGGCCAAGTTGCAAGCTGGTGCCTTCTCTGAGAGGTGGCTGAATCAGCTTTAAGCTGACCATATCGCGGCTCAGCTTGTCTTCATAGCGATATTTGGCAAAGCCAAAGCTCAGCAGGACAAAAAAAATGACAACGATCTGGACAGTAGTTCGCATTTAAAATTCTTTTTTTCTGAAGGTGAACCATGCCAAAACACTATAGATACCTGAATAAAAGAGCGTTAAGATGGCAAGTCGTGAGAAGATGCCTTCGGTGACCTTTTTGCCCTCAATGGTAGAATCAATGATGTTATACAACTGAAAGTCGGGAAAAATAAGAGCAATGCTTTGGGTCAAAATCTTGAGTTCTTTGGTGGCGCCGCCGCTGTGGCTATGTAGCCAGTAATTGCGTGCATCTTCGGTGAAGTGTCCCATGAAATAAATGACCACGGCGATCACAATGGTAAACAAGGTCGAGCTGGAAAAAGTGGAGATGAGCAATGCCATCGATGCCATTACCATCGCCTTGAAGAAGATTGCCGCAACACCAGCTTGAAGGGCCCATGTTACACCTTGTTGAGATACTTCCGCCAAACGCAATTCTAGATGCTCAGGAGGCCAACCGTGAGCCTCCGCCTTGGCCATTTCAACAAGTAATAATTCCTCGGTCCTGAAATGCAGAATGATGGATAATAAACCATTCATGAGAAGCAGAGAAACGCCCACAAGAATGAGGACGCCCGCCAATTTTCCGAGGAGGTAATCGAGTCGAGGAACAGGCTTACTCAGGATGGTGTAGAGCGTCCTGTCTTCGAGATCTTTAGGGATCAGCAATGCTGTTGCCGCAATAGCAAACAATATAGAGAACATCGCCATTGCTCCCATCGCGGTGCTTTTTAACACGATGAGTTCTTGCTCCGCACTGTCTTCAGTTGTTCTGCTCCAAGGCATTTCAAAGAAGCTTGCTGCGAGCATTAGCACAGCGAAGACTCCCAAGAAGTAAAAGACCTTCATCCTCACCAAGTGGGTGAAGGTGTGGCTTGCGATTACCAGAATGCGAGCCGGTGAGAAAAAAGCATTTCTACGCATGATCGTCTCCTTTCTGAGCTGAGGTGGCAGCTGTTGAGTTTGATTTTTTTGCCTCATCGAGGAATAGTCTTTCGAGTGTGGTTCGCGGTTTACCCATACTTACAAATTCTGCATTTTCAGCATCAGCAATGACTGCTTTGATGCGGGCAAGGGTGCGGGGCCCTGCATCTTTAATTAATATTTCGGTTTGGTCCTCGATGGCTATGAGGTCCTCAAGAGGTCCTGCCTTCACAATTTTGCCATTAAAAATGATGCCTACGTGATCACAAACCTCCTGAACTTGTTCTAGCAGGTGAGAACACAGGAAGACGGTCACCCCCTTATCCTTGAGTTGAACGATAAGGTCTCTAATCTCACGTGAGCCTATGGGGTCAACTCCTGCGGTAGGTTCGTCTAGAATGATCAGGCGTGGCTCATGAATCAAGGCTTGTGCTAGCCCTATTCTTTGGAGCATTCCTTTGGAATATCCGCCAACTCTGCGCTTCTTAGCATCTTGAAGCGATACCATTTCTAGCATCTTATCGACGTGATTATTGAGAGCCTTGCCTCGCATACCACATAGCTTGGCGTAAAACCGTAAGGTTTCTTCTCCGGTGAGATGTTTGTAAAAATAAGGGTTCTCCGGGAGGAATCCGATTTCTTGTCTGGAATCTGTTTTGAGAGAGTTTTGGCCAAAGACATAGCAGCTTCCCGCTGTTGGTCTGAGTAGTCCAAGTAGGGCTTTCATCGTCGTTGATTTGCCGGATCCGTTGGGGCCAATCAATCCATAGACTTCACCTGGCATAATAGTGAGGGATACGTCATCAACGGCACGTATCCTTGTTTTGCGGAAAGGAGAAGGGAACTCCTTGACCAGGTGGTTAATTTGAACGGCGGGTGTATCTTCCATAATTATTGGGCTTTCAAACTAGCTATAATCAAGATGGGTGCAAACCACTTTTTTGGGAAGTGAGCATATTTTTTTGTCTCAGGATCTAGAACGAGGCCCACTTGGGAACCATGAGGGAATCATGAGTTGGTTTGCTATGAATTCGCGACAGAAATTTGATGGCAGTAAGCACGTGCTTTCATTTTCGAATGCAAACAAAAACGCACCAGCTAGGCCGGTGCGTTCAATAAACAAGTTAATCAAAAAACAGTGGAAGCTTACGCCTCGGCAGAGAGTGATTCTTTGCGAGCTTTTTTGATGATGTCACGTACGGTATCAGAAGGCTGAGCGCCTTTAGCGATCCAATCTTCAGCCTTGGCAACATCTAGAGTGAAGTTTACTCCGTCTTCCATAGGATTGTAGGAGCCGATTTGCTCGATGTAGCGGCCGTCACGGCGCTTGCGGCTGTCGACAGCAACGATCTTATAAAAGGGGCGATCTTTGGTGCCTTGGCGGTTAAGTCTGAGAGTAAGCATAATTCGTTTGTTTAGAAATGGATCTACCAGAGGTGGCAGGGGGCGGAAATTGTACGAAGAATAGCGATTTGCCAAGCGAAAAATGGTAAATTTAGGCTATTTTACATTTTCATTCCAAAAATTGATGCTATCAGACCACGCCGACAAGGTCAGCGGCTTGTTATACTGCCCTTACATATTATCTCCTAATCTCCTAAAGTCATGTTTATCGATCACATCAGAATTTATGCAGAAGCCGGGGATGGCGGCAATGGGGTTGTCCACTTTCGGCGTGAGAAGTTCCGCCCCAAGGGTGGACCTGACGGAGGTGATGGCGGCGATGGCGGCTCGGTCATTCTCCGTGTAGACCCAGCGGTGGATAATCTTAAGGCTTATTCCTATGATCCTAAGTTAGTTGCGAAGCGGGGCGAGCATGGAGCTGGCAATCGCAAGCATGGTAAAAGCTCTAAAGACAAAATAGGCAAGGTCCCTCCGGGGACCGTAGTCTACCGCAGTAATGCCAGCACTGTATCGGAGGCAGTCGAGCTAGAGCGCGGTGAGGAAGGAATTGATCTGGTGCCCGTTGCGGACCTGACCGAATATGGTGACGAGTTTGTGCTTTGTCAGGGAGGTAAGGGAGGCAAGGGCAATTGGCATTATAAAACCTCTACGAATCAAGCGCCAGAAGAACACACTCTGGGAACGGAGGCTGATTTAGGGGTATACTACTTGGAGCTGCGTCGCATCGCGGATGCGGGCATGGTAGGGTTCCCCAATGCGGGTAAATCAACACTGGTCAACAAGCTGTCTCACGCCACGCCTAAGATTGGTAATTATCCCTTCACCACGCTGAACCCAATGGTCGGGGTGGTCGAGTTCCCCAAATATCGGCGCTGTACTGTAGCTGACATCCCGGGGCTCATCGAAGGCGCACACGAGAACCGAGGGCTAGGTCATGAGTTTCTGCGTCACATTACACGATGTAAGCTATTGCTTTTTGTCATCGATATGGCGGGAAGTGAAATGCGCGACCCGATAGAAGATCTTCAGACGCTTCGTACTGAGATCAAACTCTACGATGAGGACTTGTCAAAATTTGAGTGGTTGATTGTAGCGAACAAAATGGACCTGGAAGGAGCTGAAGAGAATCTGGCCAATTTCCGTGCCCGTTTCCCAAAGCAAACGATCATCCCGATTTCCGCGGATACTGGCGAGGGCGTCGATGCGTTGCGCGCAGAACTCGACAAACGTGTAGGGTATCGCAAGGATAAAGCTTAGTCTCAGGCCTTTATTCTGTGGCCGATTGAGGGCCAGTCCTAGCCATTTGGCTGATCGGCTGGTTGTTCTTGACCCCGTTGTTCCAAGAAATCACGACTGATCTGCTCGAGCCGCTCGAGCTGTGCCCTAGGAATTTTACCGGTTTCGATCCAATCACCAGAATGAAGCGCAATGATAAAGGTGCCATCTTGCTCATCATCGGAGAGTCTTTTTATCACTCGTTCGATTTGCTTGTGATGATACTGATTGAGTTCGGTGTCGCCTATCAACCTTGGCGTAAGAATGTAGATTCGGCGGTCGGTTAAAACGATCGATTTGGGTCCAGTGAGTTTGACGGCCGCGGTTACCTTCAGCAAGGGGATGTGCTGCACGGCAATGTAGTAGATGCTTTCCTCGGTTTCAGACAGTGAATCTACGAGGGCAAAACTCTGTTCGACGATGTGGGGTTCTTGTCCGTCATCACCAAAACTGCTCAGCTGTTGGTGCAGCTCGAAGACACGCGAAAGTGGTTCCCACCCAGATAACTCGGGATAATATACGTAGTCAGAAGCTTCAATCTGGCCTTCGTTGAGTAGTTGGCCGATTTGGATTTGGCTGTAAGGTCCAATCGACTCCTGTCCCCCCTGCTTGAGGATGTGAAATATTTGATGTTCTGGAAGTTCCTCGGATATCATAGCTCCGTTGATTATGTAGGTGTATGTTTTGCTAGCACTGCTTTCCAGCGCTGCGGTGGGGGCACCACAAACCGAATCAATAGTCTATTCTTGATCTAGCGTTCTTATTTTCAGCAATATATCGCCATTAGTCGAACATTTTGTTGCCCCCTGGTCAAGAGCTTAGGCTCCTCATAGCCAACGGGAAAAGGTCAAGCTAGGATCAGCAGGGCGAGATAAGGAGCGAGGCTGAATATAAAGAACAGCAGCTTGAAGAGCCCAAGGTAGGAGTAGGCGACGATGTTAAAGGTTTCGCGTGAAATGGGGAACCATTTGCTTTGAATGCGATAGATGAAGTCTGGCGCGAGCCAAAGCAACAGTGAGCTGTAGATGAGTATGGCCGCATTGATGATAGTGCACCACATGAAAAAGTTGGTGAATGTTTCGATAGGCATGGCGATAATGGGTGTTAGGTTCGAATGTTCGAAGTTAGCCCTATCACATTGGGCTCTTAACGAGGGGAAGACAAGCACTAAGCGCATTGGACAAGCAAACACGGCTCTGTAACGATGTTGATAAGCTGCAGGATCTGCAGTATCATTCACGAGCATCAAGTCCTGCGGACTCCGACTTAGTCAGTCGATTCCCGGAGTTGTCACTCGGGGATGGAGTGATAGATCTGCTCCAGAGTCAGCACAGCATAGGCCGTGACCAGCACTGGGTCGCTTTCCCACCATCGCGAGTTTTTGTTTACCCATGATCCGTCGGGAGCTTGAGTGGAGAGGATCGCGTTGGAGAGCTCATTGCGCCAATCGATTTGTTTGCCGTCTTTAGTTCTCAACGCATCGATGTTGGCTGCCGCGAGACCTTTAGCCATGGTGTGGTAGTAGTAAAACAGACCTTGCTGGCCTAGGCTAGGGTCATCCTCAGTGGCGAGGCCTGGGTTCTCTTTGACGGTGAAGTTTTCTGACAACCAATTTTTGACGGCGGTGATACGAACATCGTTCTCATCCAGCTCAGCATAGATCATAGAAAGTAGAGCGGCATAGGACATGGATCCGTAACCACGAAGGACTTTGCTGCCATCGGGTTTGGTGTGGTGGCCAGCTTTTGAGTTGCCAGGGAAGTAGTTGAAGGACCCGTCGTCACCTGTTTCAGGCAATTCGTTGGTTTCTTTGAGGTTCTGTGTTCGTGAGATGAACTGGATGGCTGCCTCCCAGTTGAGTTCAGGTTGTTTGCCCGAAGCATCGTCTTGGGCAATGTGTCTGGAGAGTTTGAGTGCCTCGATAGAGAGGTAGGTGTTGGATAAGTCAGAGTGTTGATAAGATCCTCCGTAGCCAATGCCACCGTCGTATTTATTATCAGCTTCGCCCTTGGTGTCCCAGTCAGTCTGTTGGTTGATGAGGAATCTACGCGCCTTGAGAATGGCAGGGTGATAGGATGTATCGCCGGCGGAGACGAGGGCGACGATTGATGTGGCAGTGTTGTAGGTGCCGAGCCCTTTGCCGTAGATGCCGCCGTCGTCTTTTTGTTGCTTGGAGAGCCATGCATATCCATTGTTAATATAATCGGCCTCATCATATGAGGGTGATCGCATCGCGGCGGTTAGAGCGAGGGCAGTATAGGCGGGATACTTGGATTCACCCCAGAAGCCCTCTGTGTGCTGCTTGGATTGGAGATAAGCATTGCCGCGTTCGATGGCTCGAACAATCTCAAGTTTGATAGAGAGGTAGGGTTCTTGTTTTTCCTGAGCAGAGGCGGGTAATGCATAAAGAAGGCCTAAGACAAAAATAGGAAGTAGGGTTTTCATGGTATTTTTCAACATGGCACTAATCATTATGGCACAGCTAGCCAAGGTTTCAAGGTGACCTTGACTGGGGTTCCCTCCTCTGGAGTATTGGCAGAGGGTGACCATAGATTGTCGTCGTCGCGGTCATCGCCTGAGTAATTGGCAATGGCGCCAATGTTAGGGATGATGGTAATGATGCTGCCGCTTAATTTAGCGTCGAATTTTTTTTCATAGATATAGGAGCCGTTATAAATCCAAGGCGTGGCAGGCATGTTTTTTTTGCTGGCCTGATTATAAACCCACTGAGTAACGGGAATAGTCTTCTCTGTGATGCCATCTTTCCAGGTGATGTAGACACTGAAACGCGCTGCCTTTTTGATGTCTTCTGCCACCACGGTATATTGATCACTGACAGAACCATCGGCTTTCCGCTCTCGAAACAACTCAAGAGATTCTTGATAGTTGAGTAATTTGAACGCGATATTGATATGCGTGGGGTCTGCCTCAGTGGTGAGCAGGGACTCGTGAATTTTTTCACCGTTATAGTGAACGAGTAGATACTCTATGATGGTCTTGGGGTCAGTGATGTTTGTATGCGCTGGCATACTAATTTCACGTGTCTCTTTGTTGAGTATGACCTTGCCTATCTGGTATGTGTTGGGGGAGATCTTTTTAACCAGAGCTTCTGCTTGATGATCTGATTGTTGATCTGTTTGCTCATCTGGGAGGGCCGCAGATAGCCAGCTTGAGCATGAAATGCATGCAAGTGAGATAAAAAACCTAGCTGAGCAAGGGGGTATCATTCTAGGAGGAATTTGTTGCCGTGCCCAATAAAGTTGCCGTTAAAAGCTAGGCGGCTAAGCTTATTCTTGATCAGCCAGCCAACGCTCGACTTCGATCGCTGCAGCACAACCTTGGCCTGCAGCGGTGATCGCCTGACGGTATTCGGTGTCGGAGATGTCTCCAGCTGCATAGATACCCTCAACACTGGTGCGTGTGCCGTGTTTCTGAAGAATATAGCCTTGGTCGTCTGCCTCAACAAGACCGTTGAGGAAGCCGCTGTTTGGCGTGTGACCGATCGCCATAAAGACACCCTCAACCTCAAGCTCTGAAGTTGAGCCATTTTGCGTATCTTCAAGCAGAACGGCACGAATGTCTCCTTTGTCATTGGTGAGGTATTCTTTGATGGTGGAGTTCCAAATAAGTTCGATTTTCTCGTGATTGAGCGCACGCTGAGCCATGATTTTTGATGCCCGCAGCTCGTCGCGACGATGAATAAGGTAAACCTTGCTAGCGAATTTAGTGAGGAAGGTGGCTTCTTCACATGCAGAATCACCGCCTCCAATCACGCAGACGGGAACATCTCGGTAAAAAGCCCCATCACAGGTTGCACATGCAGTGAGCCCGTGTCCGCCCTTGGTGAGTTCCTCTTCGCCGGGAAGACCCAGATAGCGTGCTGAGGCACCAGAGCAGATGATGACCGATTTGGTTTGGAGTTCCTTTTCGCCAACCTTAAGCGTGAAGGTGCCGTCATCATTTTTGTTAACGGATTCAACAAGGCCGAACTCTACCCGAGTGCCGAACCGTTCAGCTTGCTGTTGCATGTTGATCATCAATTCAGGGCCGGTGATGCCCTCAGGAAAGCCGGGGAAATTTTCGACATCGGTTGTTGTAGTTAATTGACCGCCGGGCTGCGTGCCGGTGAGAATGAGAGGGTTAAGATCTGCACGTGCGGCATAGATTGCTGCGGTGTAGCCGGCGGGGCCTGTTCCTATAATGATGACGTTTTCCATAATAATGAGATTTTGAATGCGCAGGATTATGTCTTCAATAAAGATGTGGGCAAGCTGTTTTACTGTTATATCCTTTATTTATTTGGTGGCAGAGCTGCCGGCTTCTATCCTTGCTTTTTTGCTCTAAAAATGGCAATACCTCCCCGCGGCCGTAGGCTGCAGCTATGAAAATCATCATTGTAGGAGCTGGAGAAATTGGACGTC
>ENA-OQVM01003450-OQVM01003450.1-marine-metagenome-genome-assembly--contig:-NODE-3450-length-17104-cov-12.919892_pt1 | contig 17104 bp, 14 predicted proteins | sample MGYA00237776_ERZ505498 | MGnify/ENA primary metagenome ERZ505498 (study PRJEB26159, sample SAMN06265151) | marine metagenome | isolation source: Helgoland LTER site | place: Germany:Helgoland, sampling... | reverse complement strand
TCATATTTCGATGACAGTAAAGATGATGATTTTGAATTTAATCAAGATTTTGAAACTAATGAAGAAATAAGAAGCCCTGGCTGGATAAGATATCAAAAAAGAATTAAATGATTAAAACTTATATATATTTAGTTATTGCAATTTTTTGTGAGGTTGGTGGAACAATGCTGTTACCACTTTCACAAAATTTTACCAAAATCATTCCAACTACCACTCTTGCAATTTTATACCTATCATCATTTTATCTTTTAACATTTGTTGTTGATAAAATTCCAATTGCTATCGTATACGCAACATGGAGTGGTCTTGGAATATTTACGATTGCCATATTAGGATATATTTTTTTTAAACAGGCTCTTTCATGGCAGGCTGTAGTAGGATTATTTTTTATTGTGTGTGGAGTTGTTTTGGTTAATAGCTTTTCTACAAAAGTTATTTAAAGCTTATTGGTTTTCCTTCAGGTTCACCAAGAATTTTTCCATTTTTCATTTTAATTTTCCCAGCAATAATTGTTGAAACGGGAGTTCCTTTAAATTCAATACCTTCAAATGGAGACCAACCACATTTACTTTCAATATTTTCATTTTTAATTAAAATCCTTTTATTCATATCTACAATTGTGAAATCAGCATCAAAACCTTCTTTAATAAATCCTTTATTTTCTATACCAAATATTTCGACTGGATTTTCACATACAAAGTTCATTAATTGTTCAAGTGTTAATTTTTCATCATTTATATGATTTAACATTATTGGCATTAAAGTTTGAACACCTGGCATTCCTGATGGAGAGTTGGGATAAGTTTTATCTTTATTTATCTTTAAATGAGGAGCATGATCTGAACCAATAGTATCATTAAGATTATTTTTCACTCCGTACCATAATCTGTCATAATGAGATTTATCTCTTATTGGAGGGTTCATTTGAGCATAGGTACCTAATTTATTATAACAATCAGGAGCATAAATAGTTAAATGCTGCGGTGTGATTTCAAATGTAATATTTCCCTTATGCTGAGATAAAAAATCAATCTCATCTTTGGTAGTTACATGAAGAATATGTGCTTTTTTTTTATATCTTTCAGCAATCTTAACAATTCTTCTAGTTGACGATATTGCACACTCAGCACTTCTCCATATAGGGTGAGAATGAACATCTCCATCTTTAATTAATTTCTTATTCCTATTTAAAATTTCCTCATCCTCTGAGTGAACAGCAACTACTTTTGAACTATTTTTAAAAACTATTTCTATATCTTTTTCATGTTGAACTAATAAATTTCCTGTAGAAGATCCTGCAAAAAGTTTTATTCCACAACATCCTTCAAGATCTTTTAAATCAGCTAATTCATTAGCATTATCTGGGGTTGCACCAAAATAAAAACCATAGTTGCAATACATTCTATTTTTTGCAAGATCTAATTTTCTTTGAAACTCTTTCTTATTAGCAGTTGGTGGATTTGTATTGGGCATTTCAAAAACGCTAGTTATACCCCCTACGATTGCTGCTCTACTTCCAGAGTGTAAATCTTCAGTATCAGTTGAACCCGGTTCTCTAAAATGAGTTTGAGTATCCATGCAACCTGGCAAAACTAATAAATCTTTAGCATCCAAAATCTCTTTGGCCTCTTTGTTTATTTTTCCAATTTCAATAATTTTTCCTTCTTTAATGGCTATATCCTGATCTTTTAGATCTTTATCTATATAGCACTTACCATTTTTAATTATTAAATCTAACATTTATGGAAAAAGTACTTATATTATAATCAGCAATCAATCAATTATGAATAAAGATAAAGTATACATTTTAGAAGATCGAGGAATTCTTTACATTAATGGCTCTGATGCGAAAGATTTTTTACAAAACATTATAACCAATGATATAAATAAAGTTAATGAAACCAATAGCTGTTTTGCTTCATTATTAACACCTCAAGGAAAATTTCTTTTTGCATTCATCATCACCAAACATAAATCAGGATATTTTTTAGATTGTGAAAATTCTCAAGCTGACGGTCTTTTAAAACAACTTAATATTTATAAATTAAGATCTAAAGTTGAAATTATGAATTTAAGTAATGAATTTGTAATTGCTATTCTTGAAAGGGAAAAGTTTTTAAATTTGGAAGGAGCAAAAGATGTTCCTGGAAATACAATTAAATATAGAGAAGATTCCATCTTGTTAGATCCAAGAAATAAAAATTTAGGAGCAAGACTTATTATCAATTTAGAGAAACTTTATCTTTCGTTAAAAAAATTAGAATTAAAAGATTCTCCAGCTGATGAATATTATAAACTAAGTCATAATTTGGGAATTCCACAAAAAGATATGAATGATTTACAAAATAAATTATTTGGTATTGAGTGTAATTTTGAGGAATTAAATGGAATAGATTTTAAAAAAGGTTGTTATATAGGGCAAGAAAATACTGCAAGGATAAAATTAAAAAATAAACTTTCAAAAAGACTTTTACCTATTGATTTGATTGAAGGAGAATTAAACAAAGATGATGTAATTTATAATAAAAATTATGAAATAGGAAAAGTTTTGTTGCACAACAAATACCCTTTTGCTTTAATAAAATACTTAGATGATAATTTTAATCAAAAAAATGCGCTACAAACTAAAAATGCAAAATTTAAAATTAGGATTCCAAGTTGGCTTAACTAAGTGCGTCAGAATAAAAGAATGACAATTAAGTATCAAATTGATAGGTTTTAGTATGGAGTTCACTGAAGAAGTAAAAAAAGCAACCGATCCAATTTATCAAAAAATCTCAAAGGTTTTACCTGAAATTGAATGGTCAGTTCATGCTCCATATGTTCATAGAATTAATCAATTAAAAAAAGAAAAAAATGCAGTAATTCTAGCTCATAACTATCAGACACCTGAAATCTATCACGGTGTTGCAGACTTTGCAGCTGACTCTTTAGCGCTAGCAGTTGAAGCCTCAAAAACTTCAGCTGATATAATTGTAATGGCTGGAGTACACTTTATGGCAGAGACAGCAAAATTAATGAGTCCCGAAAAAAAAGTTTTATTACCAGACATGCTAGCTGGATGCTCTTTGTCATCCTCTATTACAGGTAAAGATGTAAGATTACTAAAAGAAAAGTATCCGGGTGTTCCTGTTGTATCTTATGTTAATACATCGGCAGATGTTAAAGCTGAAACTGATATATGCTGTACGTCAGCTAATGCGGTTAAGATTGTAAATTCTTTAGGTGTCAAAAAAGTTATATTTTTGCCAGATGACTACCTAGCTAAGTATGTAGCATCTCAGACTGATGTTGAAATAATTGCTTGGAAAGGTATTTGCGTTGTGCATGATCAGTTTAATGAAAAAGAGATAAACGAGATAAGAAATAATAATCCTGGAATAAAAATAATTGCCCACCCAGAATGTCCTCCAGATGTTATTAAAGCTAGTGATTTTGCAGGATCAACTTCTGGAATGATTAAATATGTTGAAGATAATCAGCCTAAAAAAGTAATGATGGTTACGGAGTGTTCTATGAGCGATAATATTCAAGTAGAGAATCCTAACGTTGAGTTTATTAAACCATGCAATTTATGCCCTCATATGAAAAGAATTACACTTCCAAAGATTTTAGCTTGTTTGGAAAATGAAACAGGTGAAATAATTATGGATAAAGAAACTATCAATAAAGCTCGCATACCTGTTGAAAGAATGACTGCTGTTGGCAGATAACAAAAGTGTCTAAATTTAAACTAAGTACCTATTATATAAAAAATAAAGTCAAGCTTGCCTTAAATGAAGACCTTTATCCAGATGGAGACATTACATCAAATTTAATCAAAAATGATAAAACTATTAAAGTTAAACTAATTTCCAATCAACCAGCAATAATTGCGGGATTAGAATTTGCAAAACACACATTTAAGCTAATAGATAATAAAATAAAATTTACTATTAAGAAAAAAGAAGGTTCAATTGTAAAAAAAAAAGACGTTATTGCAATAATACAAGGTAAGGCTGAAAATATTTTAATTGGTGAGAGAGTTGCATTAAATTTTTTGAGTCATATCTCTGGTATAGCAACTAAAACCAATCAATTTGTTAAACTAGTTAATAAGAACTGTAAAATTTGTTGTACCAGAAAAACAATTCCAACTTTAAGAATAATACAAAAATACGCTGTAAAGTTAGGTGGTGGAACAAACCACAGATTCAATTTAAGTGATGAGTTTTTAATTAAAGATAATCATATAGCAAGTTATGATATTAAAACTTTAGTTTTGCTGGCTATAAAGAATAAAAAAGGAAGAAAAATTACGGTTGAAGTTGATAATCTTAATCAACTTAAAAAAATAATAGGTCTAAAGTTTGATACAGTCTTATTTGATAATATGAATATAAAAACGCTAAAGACTGGAGTTAAAATCGCAAAAAAATACTACGAAACTGAAGCATCAGGAAACGTCAATTTAAAATCCATAAAAAAAATTGCAGCAACAGGTGTAGATAGAGTTTCTATTGGTAGTATCACTCATAGCGTTCCAGCTGTTGACTTTAAATTAGAGATTTAATTTTTTTTGATATTTCTGCTTGAGCAGCGGCCAATCTTGCAACTGGTACCCTATAAGGTGAGCATGAAACATAATCCAAACCTACTTTTGAGCAAAAATGAATACTTTTTGGATCTCCCCCATGTTCTCCACAAATTCCAAGTTTAATTTTTTTATTTGTTTCTCTGCCTTTTTTTACTGCAATTTCGACAAGATCACCTACGCCATCATCTATGGAAACAAAAGGATCTATAGAAAAAATCTTATTATCAAGGTAATCATTTAAAAATTTTCCACTATCGTCTCTACTCAAACCAAATGTTGTTTGAGTTAAATCATTAGTGCCAAAGCTAAAAAACTCTGCATGTTTTGCTATGTCATTAGCTTTTATAGCTGCTCTAGGGAGCTCAATCATAGTTCCTACCAAATAATCAATTTTAACTTTTTTATCTTTTTGAACTTCTTGTGCAACTCTTATTACTAGATCTTTCATTATTTTAATTTCAGCTTCAGTCGATACAAGAGGAATCATTATTTCAGGAAATGCTGATTTAATCTTCTTAATTTTTAAATCAGATAAAGCTTCAAAAATTGCCCTACATTGCATTTCATAAATTTCTGGAAAGGAAATTCCCAATCTACAGCCTCTATGTCCTAACATTGGATTCTGTTCATGTAACTCATTAATTCTGGACTCTATTTCCTTCAATGGTAAGCCTACTACATTTGCTACATCATTTATTTCTTTTTCTGTTCTAGGAAGAAACTCATGTAAAGGGGGATCTAGCAATCTAACTGTTACTGGCAAATCACTCATAATTTTAAATATTTCAATAAAATCATTTCTCTGATGTGGTAATAGTTTTGATAAAGCTTTATTTCTATCATCAACTGTTTTTGACAGGATCATTTCTCTAACTGATAAAATTCTTTCTTCATCAAAGAACATATGCTCTGTTCTACAAAGACCAATACCTTCGGCACCAAAGTCTCTTGCAGTTTTTGTATCAAGTGGAGTTTCTGAATTAGTTCTAACCTTCAACTTTCTGAAACTATCTGCCCAACTCATTAATTTTGAAAAATCCCCAGAAATTTCTGGTTTAACTGTTGGAACTTCTCCAAGAATAATTCTACCAGTTGAACCATCAATTGTAATTATCTGTCCTTCTTTAACTTCAATTGAAGATGTTTTAAAAGTTTTTGCTTCATAGTTGATATCAATTTCACTTGAACCAGAAACGCATGGTCTTCCCATACCTCTTGCCACAACTGCCGCATGACTAGTCATTCCTCCTCTAGCAGTTAAAATTCCTTTTGCAGCATGCATTCCATGAATATCTTCTGGAGAAGTTTCAACTCTCACTAAGATTGTATCTTGCATCATATCATTTAATCTTTCAGCCTCTTCTGATGAAAAAACAACTTTTCCACTTGCTGCACCTGGAGATGCAGGCAATCCATTTGCTATTACATTAACTAAACTTTTTTCATCAAGTGTAGGGTGCAATAAGGTATCAAGTGAAGCAGGATCTATTCTCATTACAGCCTCTTTTTTTGACAGCAATCCTTCTTTAACCATATCTACGGCAATTTTAACTGCAGATTTTGAAGTTCTTTTTCCAGATCTTGTCTGTAACATCCAAAGTTTATTATTCTCCACTGTAAACTCTACATCTTGCATGTCTTTGTAGTGTTTTTCTAAAACCTTTAAAATTTTATCTAGTTGCTTAAATACTTTTGGCATAGACTCTTCCATAGATGCTTCTTTAGCTTTAGCATCCTTACGAGCTTTTTTTGTGATATATTGTGGTGTTCTTGTTCCAGCTACCACATCTTCACCCTGTGCATTAATTAAGTATTCTCCGTAAACTTCATTAGAGCCATCAGATGGGTTTCTAGTAAAGACAACTCCTGTTGCACAATCATTACCCATATTACCAAAAACCATGGATTGTACATTAACAGCTGTACCCCACTCTGCTGGTATTTGATTTAATTTTCTATAAACCTTTGCTCTATTACTCTCCCAAGATAAAAAAACTGCATTTATTGCTCCAAGCAATTGCTCAAATACATTTTGTGGAAATTCTTTTTTTGTTTGATTTTTAACAACTTTTTTAAAATCATTAATTAACCCCTCCCAATCACTAGCATCTAAATCTGTATCTAAAAGCACACCTTTTGTTAATTTATAATTTTCAATTAACTCTTCAAAATGATAGCTCTCCACCCCCATTACAACATTTCCATACATTTGGATAAATCTTCTATAACTATCTTTTGCAAATCTTGTATTTAAAGTTTTATTGGCTAGAGCTATTACAGTTTTGTCATTTAAGCCTAAATTCAAAATTGTATCCATCATACCTGGCATTGATACTCTAGCACCAGATCTAACAGACAATAATAATGGATTTTTTAAATCACCAAATTTTTTTCCTACTTCTTTTTCAATAATTCTTAATTCTTTTTTAATACTATTAATTATTTTGGAATTTAATTTTTTTTTATCTTTATAAAATAATTCACAAACTTTAGTTGAGATTGTAAAGCCTGGTGGGACAGGTAGCCCCATTCTTCCCATTTCTGAAAGATTAGCTCCCTTACCACCTAAAAAATTTTTAGGACTCTTTATCTTTTTAGACTCTTTAGATTTAAAATTTAATATCAGTTTATTCACTATTTGGTCTCTATGTTAGAAAAATTAATATAATTGTTAAATGTTCTACATAACATTTGTAAAAGTTCCAATCTGTTTTTTTTAATATTTTTATCCTCATCATTGACTTTTACGTTATCAAAAAAATCTGAAATTACTTTTTTTGCACTCGCTAAAACTATTAGTGTTTCCTTATAATTTTCATCTTTGTTAATGCTGCTAAAATATTTCCTTAATTCATTTATCTTTTTAAATAGGTTTTTTTCATAATCATTTTTAAAAATACCAGGATCAGTTGTATTTGATAATTCAATATCTTTATCTTTTAACTCACCACTTAATATACTTGATGCTCTTTTATAATTTATGACAATATCCTCTCCAATTTCTTTAGAAATAACGCTATTTAATGTTGATGCCTTATTATATATTTTATTCATATTATCTAAATTGTGAGAACTAACACTCGCTTCAATAATATCTCCTCTAATTTGTTTTTCTTTCATATAATATTTAAGCCTATCCATCAAAAATTCTGCTAATTCTTTTTGATGCGACTCATTAGTTAACTCAAAACCCTGGTCTCTATGCAGGGATGTTGAGTAACTGATTAAATCTTTAATTTTAAAATCTTTATTGTTATCAATTAAAAGTTTTACGACACCCAAAGCAGATCTCCTTAGTGCATATGGATCTTTTGAGCTTGTAGGTTTTTGATTAATACCAAAAAATCCAACTAGGGTATCAATTTTATCAGTAAGAGCTAAAGCTATACTAAATGGCTTTTTGGGTGTTTTGCTATCAAGACCGGATGGCAAATAATGTTCACGAACAGCGAGAGCTATTTCCTTATCAAAACCTTGTACTTCAGAAAAATAACCACCCATTATTCCTTGAAGCTCTGGAAACTCACCAACTAAATCTGAGATTAAATCTACCTTACAGATTGATGCTGATAACTCCACTTGATCTTTGCTAATTAATAATTGGTCTGAAATCATTCCTCCTAGTTTTCTCATTCTTTGGATTTTATCAAAATAAGAGCCCAATCCTTTAAAGTAATTCATGTTTTTCAATTTGGAAACTTGCTTAACAAGATTTTGGGATTTATTCTTTTCCCAAAAAAATTGAGCATCACTTAATCTTGCATCAACAACTCTCTCATTACCCGATTTTATAAAACCCAACGTATCCTTGTTATTTGCAACAACTAAAAATTCATTTGTGATCTTTCCGTTTTTATCAAAGGTTGGAAAATATTTTTGATGATGTTGCATTGTAATTATCAAGATTTCTTTAGGTATATCTAAAAATTTTTCATCAAATTTACAAACTATAATATTTGGTTGTTCAACTAAATCGGTAACCTCATCTAAAAGTTTCTTATTAGCCTCAATAGTGAAATTTTTTTTTTGAGATATTCTTTCAAATTGCTTTATAATAAATTCTTTTCTTAAAGATTGATTAATAATAATTCCTGAATGGCTAAAAAACTTTTCATAATTTTTGAAATTTTTAAAATTTTTTTTCTTATCTTCAAATTCTTTATCTACAAAGGTTGTATTGGAAGAGCTTAAATGATGGAATTTAAAGTTTAAATTTTTACCATCAAAAATACCCAATATTGATTTTAAAGGTCTCGCCCAATTTAAACTATAATTCCCCCATTTCATTGATTTCTTCCATTGAAGATTTTCAAGTATTATTGGTGTTTGCTCTTGTAATAAATTAATTGTGTTAGTCTTTTTAGAAGATTTTATATAAAAATAAAATTCACCTTTTTCTATTTTTTTTTTAAATAAGTCTTTTTTTTCTATTTTATTTGATCTTATAAAGCCCTCTAATGCTTTTTCTGGTGCACTTATAATTGGTCCTCTTATTTCTTCTTCTTTTTGTATTACTTCTTTAGATAGTCCCTCAAATAAAATTACAAGGCGATTTGGTGTTGAAAAAGATGTACTTTTTTTAAAGACAATTTTCTTTTCTGAAAAAAGTTTGTGAAAACTCTCTAATAGTGTTTTACGAGCATTTTGTTGTAATCCTGCGGGTATTTCTTCACTAAATAATTCTAAAAAAAATTCAGACATTAATCTATTTGGCTACTCAACCACATTTCTGCAACTGCCTTGGTAATATCTCTAATACGTCCAATATACCCTGCCCTTTGAGCAACACTTATGGCTCCTCGTGCATCTAAAATGTTAAATACATGACTAGCTTTTAGGCATTGATCGTATGCAGGTAATGAAATTTTTTTTTCTACTAATGCCTTTGCTTCAAATTCATGCATATCAAACATTTTAAATAGATTATCTGTATTGGCATGTTCAAAATTATATGCTGAGAATTCTTTTTCAGCTTGCAAAAAAACTTCTCCATATTTAATACCTTCATCATTCCACAAAAGATCATAAACATTTTTTTTTTGCTGAGTAAACATACATATTCTTTCTAAGCCATATGTGATTTCCACTGATACAGGTTTACATTCTATGCCACCCATTTGTTGAAAATAAGTGAATTGTGTGATTTCCATACCATCACACCAAACTTCCCATCCTAATCCTGCCGCACCTAACGTTGGACTTTCCCAGTCATCTTCCACAAATCTAATATCATGTTCTTTATGATTAATGCCAATTACTGACAGGCTATTTAAGTAAAGTTTTTTAATATTATCTGGTGATGGTTTAATCAAAACTTGAAATTGATAATAATGCTGCAATCTATTTGGGTTATTTCCATACCTACCATCTGTAGGTCTTCTTGATGGTTGCACATAGGCAGCCTTCCAAGGTTTTGGCCCTAATGATCTTAATGTCGTTGCAGGATGAAAAGTACCAGCTCCAACTTCTATATCATATGGCTGAAGGATTAAACAACCTTGCTTGCTCCAATACTTTTGAAGATTCAGAATTATATCTTGAAATGATTTTGTTTTTTTATTTTTGATTTTTTCTTTAGAAGCCATATCTTTGCCAGATAGATCTTTCCTCCAAAATAGTTGCCAACTGGTCAACTTGATTTACAGAAGAAGAAAATTTTTTGCTAAACCATCCTTTTGGTTTTTCAAATTTTTTGATAACAACATCCTCTCCAAATTTTTCTTTCAAAATTTGACTAGCATCACCTAATTCATCAATTAAACCTAGTTCTTTTGCTTTACTGCCAGCCCAGAACTCACCCGAAAAAAGTTCAATACCATCTTTTTTTAATTTAGATCCTCTGCTTTCTTCAACAACATCTATGAAATCTTTATGCAAGTCTAGTTGAATACTTTTAAGTCTATCTATATCCTCTTTTTTTTCATCTTGGAAAGGATCCAGCGAACTTTTATTTTTCCCAGCAGTATGCACTCTTCTTTCAACACCAATTTTTTTTATAAGTTCGGTGAAACCAAATGAAGAATATATAACTCCTATGGAGCCAATGATTGAGCTTGAGTTTGCGTATATTTCATCCCCCGCACATGCTATTAGATAGCCTCCTGATGCAGCAACATCTTCAGCAAAAACTATTACTTTAATATTATTCTTTTTTGCTTGAGCTCTTATGAATTTATATATTAAATGAGATTGAACTGGTGATCCTCCAGGGGAATTTATGGTAATTGCTACAGCTTTAGCTTTTTTTAGAGAAAATGCTTTTTTTATTATCTCTTCTTGACCTGCAAAATCAATACCCTGCTTAAATTTACCAGCATTTCCAATAACTCCATTTAATCTAATATGGGCTACTATTTTTTTCTTTTTAAAAAAAGAGAACATTGTTATTCCTTACAGAATTTTTGATTTAATATAAAGCCTACTTATAGTTGAAGATTAAGGTGCGTCAATTGATAAGTAATAAATATAACTTAATTATACTAACTTATTTTTTATGGGAACTGTAGTTCAGCTTAGAAACCAAATAAATAATTCTTACTTTCAACTGAAAGATTCTGTTGATGAAAAATTAGTTCTTGTTGAAGAAAAAATTAAATCAAAACTCATAAGTGATGTAGATTTAGTTCAAAAAATGACTGATTACCATATATTAACTGGAGGAAAAAGACTAAGAGCCTTGTTGACTCTTGGATCTGCTAAATTGTGTGGCTACACAAAAGGTGGCAGAGATATTAATTTGGCAGCTTGTGTTGAGATGATACATGGTGCTACTCTTATGCATGATGATGTAATTGATCTTGGAAATATAAGACGAGGAAAAAAAACTCTTAACTCAATTTGGGGAAATCACTCTTCTGTATTAATTGGAGATTACCTTCTTAGCAGATGTTTTGAAATGATGGTAGAGGATGGTAATTTAGAAGTTTTAAAACTTTTATCTTCAACATCGTCTAAAATAGCTCAGGGAGAAGTTTTACAACTTCAGTATAAAGGAGAAACAGACATGCTTGAGGAAACTTATCTTAAAATAATTACAGCTAAGACTGCAGAACTTTTTTCAGCGGCCACTAAAGTTGGTGCAATTTTATCAAATAGTGAAACTAAAGAAAAAGAAGCTTTGGAGTTTTATGGAAAAAATTTAGGATTAACTTTTCAAATTGCAGATGACACTTTAGATTATAATTCTAATCTTAAAAATTTTGGTAAAAAAATTGGTAAGGATTTTTTTGAAGGTAAAATTACCCTTCCAGTGATTTTATTATTTCAAAAAGTTAATTCTTTAGAAAAAGATAAGTTACAAAATATTTTTAAACAAGAAATTAGATCTAAAGAAGATTTAAGTTTTACACTAGATCTAATTAATAAATATAAGATTATTAAAGAATGCTATAAAAAAGCAGAACATTTTATAAACCTTGCATCTAATTCATTAAGTATTTTTAAAAATAATGAAGAGAAAAAAATTTTAGAAGATCTTACTTCGTTTAGTCTTGAAAGAAGTTTTTAAGGGCTTAATAGCGTTCTATTCCACTCATCATTATCATCTTTAGTAAATTTAAGCCTCTCATGGATTCTGCTATTTCCATCTAACCAAAATTCAATACTTGAAGGTTCTAAAATCCAGCCTGACCAATAATTTGGTCGTGGAACATTATTTTTATCTTTATATTTTTTTTTATAATCTTCTATCGATTTTATTAAATCATCTCTACTATCTAATACAGAACTTTGTTTGGAGGCCCATGCACCTATCCTACTTTCATAGCTTCTAGAATTATAATATTGGTCAGCTGTCTCATCTGTAACTTTTTTAACTATACCATTTACTCTTACTTGTCTCAAAAGACTTTTCCAATGAAAACACATTGCTGCTTTAGGGTTTTTTTTTAATTCATTACCTTTTTGACTTTCTAAGTTAGTATAAAAAACAAATCCTTGCTTATTAAAATCTTTTAATAAAACCATTCTTACTGAAGGAAAATTATTGAGATCAGATGTGGCCAATGCAAGGGCATTGGGATCGTTAGACTCTGACCTTTTTGCCTCATTCATCCAAACTTCAAATAGCTTTATTGGGTCTTTAATATCTAAAAAGCAACTATTAAGTCCTAGTGAGTTTTTTTGATTCATAATTTTAACAAAATAATCTATATAATATAGATAATGTCATTTAATACTTTTGGAAAGCAATTTCGTTTCACAACATGGGGAGAATCTCACGGTCCTGCTCTAGGGTGTGTAGTTGATGGATGTCCACCAAATATTAGTTTAAAAGAACAAGATATACAAAAAGAATTGGATAGAAGAAAACCTGGACAATCAAAATTTACCACTCAAAGAAAAGAAGATGATAAAGTTCAAATTTTATCAGGTGTATTTGAAGGAAAAACAACAGGGACTCCAATATCTTTAATTATTTATAATAAAGATATGAGATCAAAAGATTACGGAAATATTAAAGATAAATTTAGACCTGGCCATGCAGATTTTACATACTTTAAAAAATATGGAATAAGAGATTACCGTGGAGGTGGAAGATCATCAGCTAGAGAAACAGCAGCTAGAGTTGCAGCTGGTGCAATTGCGAAAAAAGTTTTGGAAAATAAATTGGGTAAGAAATTCAAAGTTATTGGTGCTGTTACGCAGCTAGGTATACTTGGATGTGATACAACTAAATGGTCAGATAAAATTATCAATCGAAACCCTTTTTTTTGTCCTGATAAGAATATAATAAAATTGTGGGAAAAATATTTATTGAATATAAGAAAATCAGGTTCTTCTTGTGGGGCAATTATTGAGATAAGAGCAAGAGGAGTTCCTGTTGGATTAGGTGCTCCCATATATTCTAAATTAGATATGGATATTGCTTCTGCTATGATGAGTATTAATGCTGTCAAAGGAGTTAATATTGGCTCAGGTATGAATTCAGCTCAATTAAGTGGAGAACAAAATTCTGATGAAATTTCTCAAAAAGGAAAAAAATTAAAATTTAATTCAAATAATGCAGGGGGCATATTAGGTGGAATTTCAACTGGTCAAGAAATTATTGCATCTTTTGCTGTAAAACCAACTTCTTCTATTTTATCAACTAGAAAAACGATTGATAAATTTGGAAAAAATACAACTATTTCTGTTAGAGGTAGACATGATCCATGTGTTGGAATTCGAGCGGTTCCTGTTGGGGAAGCTATGATGAATTGTGTTTTATTAGATCATTACCTGATGAATAAAGCTCAGTGTGGATAGTTCTTATTTTAATTTTTAACTACTTTAATTGACTCTTTAACAAAAAGAACATCATGTATCTTTTTTGAAATTTGTGAAGCATTTAAACCAGCAACATCATACATTTTTTTTGGATCATCTTGTTCTATAAAAATATCTGGTAATGTCATTGATCTAAATTTCAAACCTTTATCAAATATTCCTTTCTCTGCTAATAAATTTTTAACATGAGAACCAAAACCACCAATTGAACCTTCTTCTATAGTTATCATCAAATCGTGTTCTCTAGCACATTTTAAAATAAGTTCTTGATCTAAAGGTTTTGCAAATCTTGCATCAATGATTGTGGGGTTAATGCCTTTAATTTTAAGCTCCTCTGCTGCAATTTTACACTCCTCCAACCTAGTTCCTAAAGACAAAATACAAACTTGTTTTCCTTTTTGAATAACTCTTCCCTTACCTATTTCTAAAGTTTCATCTATAGATGGAAGCTCCAGACCAACTCCAGTTCCTCTAGGATATCTAATTGCAGATGGCTTATCATTAATGTGTACTGAGGTATTGATCATTTTTATAAATTCAGACTCATCACTAGGAGCCATTACTATAAAATTTGGTAAGGTTGATAAATAAGTAATATCAAAAGAACCTGCATGTGTAGATCCATCTGCTCCCACTAAACCAGCTCTATCTATAGCAAATCTTACTGGCAAACTTTGTATTGCTACATCATGAACAACTTGATCGTACGCTCTTTGTAAAAAAGTTGAATAAATTGCAACATAGGGTTTATAATTTTCTGTTGATAAACCAGCAGCAAAGGTAACCGCATGTTGTTCTGCTATTCCAACGTCAAACATTCTCTTTGGAAATTGTTTTGCAAAAATATCCATACCTGTGCCTCCTGGCATTGCTGCTGTAATACCAACTATCTTGCTATCCTTTTCAGCATGTTTGACTAGAGTATTTGCAAACACCTTTGTATAAGCTGGAAGATTTACACCACTTTTTACTTGTTCACCTGTAACTACATTAAATTTGGAAACACCATGATAATGATCACTTGCTTTTTCAGCAAATGAATATCCTTTTCCTTTTTGCGTTTTAACATGAATCATAATTGGTCCTTGATGCTTAGAGTCTCTTGCATTTTTTAAAATTGGAACAAGTGTATCCAGATCGTGTCCATCAATTGGACCAACATAGTAAAATCCCAGTGAATTAAATAGTGTTCCTCCTGTAACAGCTGAACGTAAAAAATCCTCAGCTTTACCTGCATTTGCACTAAATCTTTTAGAAAAGGCTGAAGTAATTAATTTAAAAGTCTCTCTTAAGCTAAAATATATTTTACCAGAAAATAATTTTGCTAAATAAGTTCTCATTGCTCCTACAGGTTTAGCGATCGACATGTCATTATCATTTAAGACTACTATCATTTTAGTTTTTGAGGCCCCAGCATTATTCATTGCCTCATAAGCCATTCCTGCACTAATTGCACCATCACCAATAACTGCAATTACATTATTTGACTTGTTAGATAGCTTGTTTGCCTCAGCTATTCCTAGCGCTGATGAAATAGATGTTGAGCTGTGAGCTGCTCCAAATGGATCGTATTCACTCTCTGATCTTTTAGTAAAACCTGATAAACCATTTCCTTGTCTTAAAGTTTTAATCTTTGACTTTCTACCAGTTAAAATTTTATGAGGGTATGTTTGGTGACCTACATCCCATATTAATTTATCATTTGGTGTATCAAATACATAATGTAAGGCTACAGTTAGTTCTACAACACCTAGTCCAGCACCCAAATGTCCACCAGTTTGAGAAACTGCGTTTATCATCTCTGCTCTTAATTCATTAGATAAATCTTGAAGTTGACTCTCAGAAAGTTTCCTTAAATCTGCTGGAAAATTAATTTCTTTTAAATATTTATAATCTTCAGTCATTTATTTCTTTTTAAAATATAATTCAGTGTCTCATTTAAATTATTTGATTTAAAATTATGTTTATCTAAATCACTAATTATCTTAAATTTAATATTTTCACTATATTTAATAGCATTTTTGTATCCAAGTAAACTGATTAAGGTTGCCTTACCTTTTTTTTTATCTTTACCTGTTTTTTTTCCAGCAACTTTGGAAGATCCTTGATAATCGATTACATCGTCTGCTATCTGAAATAAGAGACCAACATTAGAACCAATTTTATCAAAAAAATTTATTTCTTTTGCTGATCTATTTTTTATTATTGGAGCAACAGAACAGCAGAAACTAAATAATTTTCCAGTCTTTTTTACTTCCATATTTATAATCTTATTTTTTGAAACTTTTCCCTCAATAGTGCAACCAAAGGCAGTTGATATACCTCCTTCAAAATTGGGTCTTTTATCTATAGGAATGGTTTTAATTATCCTCATAATGTTTTCAATTTCATCTATCATTTGCTTATGTGTTCTGTTTACGTTTTTTAAACTATGGGTTTCGCTAGCGGAAACAGGAATAGTGATTTTATGCGCTCCTGCTTTAATTGCATTTTCCACTCCTTTTAAATTCGGTACTAATACAGCAACTTTTAGGTTTGGTATGGTTAAGGCATGTGCAACTAATTCTGCTGTATCAGCCAATTCGCATAAATGATGAAGATGAGTGTCGTGAGCATGAATACCCCCATCAGAAACCAAGCCCATGAAATGAACAGCTTTGTTATTTTCTTTGGCATACGAAAAAGCTTTATTCAGAGCTTCATTGTCCTTAAAAGTATCATTCTTAACAGCATGATTAATTTTCACCAAATCTTGATAAACAACTCTTCCAGCTCCAATATTGAGATGCCCAACCTCAGAATTACCCATTTGGCCCGCAGGAAGTCCTACTTGCTCTCCATCGGTAAGCAGTTCAGCATTTGGATAGCTTTTGTAAAGAGAATCTACAAAAGAGGTGTTCGCATTTTGCATGGCATTGGACTTGGTATCATTTCCATGACCCCAACCGTCGAGAATTAACAAGGCTACTTTTTTCATCAATCTAAATTTGCGGCAATTTAGCTTTTACTTTTGATAGTACATAGTTTTTCAGGCACTCCATACTCTGTGGAGCGAATACTCTTGGAAACAAACACAATACTAAGACTTCTGTTCTAGAAAAGATATACCTCAGTGAATCCCTTATTCAACATGAATAAATTCATTAAAGCATCAATCATAGAATTAAATACTATAAATTGTATATTTGAAAAGCTTCGGGCTTTTTACAACAAAAGATTATTCAATGAACGATTACGCAAGTTGTTCTATTTAACTAAGTG
>ENA-OQVM01003446-OQVM01003446.1-marine-metagenome-genome-assembly--contig:-NODE-3446-length-17120-cov-3.186352_pt1 | contig 17120 bp, 16 predicted proteins | sample MGYA00237776_ERZ505498 | MGnify/ENA primary metagenome ERZ505498 (study PRJEB26159, sample SAMN06265151) | marine metagenome | isolation source: Helgoland LTER site | place: Germany:Helgoland, sampling... | reverse complement strand
CCGTTGTACCTTTTGCATTATCCCTAACATGCGGGGTGATTTGGTTAGTCGTCCTATTTCCGATGTGGTCGAGGAAGCCAAGAAGCTGGTTGAGTCCGGCGTGCGCGAATTATTGGTTATTTCTCAGGACACCAGTGCCTATGGTGTCGATACCCAATACCGCACCGGATTCTGGAATGGTCGTCCGCTGAAAACCCGCATGCAAGAACTGTGCGAAGTGCTAGGAGAGTTGGGTGTATGGGTTCGCCTGCACTATGTCTACCCCTACCCGCACGTCGATGAGATCATCCCGATGATGGCGGAAAACCGTATCTTGCCGTATCTGGACATTCCCTTTCAGCATGCCAGCCCATCGGTATTAAAGGCGATGAAGCGTCCAGCCCACGCCGAGAAGGTGCTCAACCGCATCCACGCCTGGCGCAAGATTTGCCCAGATATCACATTGCGCTCGACCTTTATTGTCGGCTTCCCCGGTGAGACTGAGGCTGACTTCCAGATGTTGCTCGACTTTATGGACGAGGCGCAACTCGATCGGGTTGGTGCTTTTCAGTACTCAAATGTCGACGGCGCCACATCGGCCGCCCTGCCCAACCATGTTGATGCCGCGGTTAAGCAAGAACGTTACGATCGCTTTATGGAAGTTCAGCAACGCATCAGCGCGGCCAAACTGCAGACCAAGATCGGCAAGCATATTGAAGTCATTGTCGATGAGGTTGTCGAGCAAGGCGCTGTTGCCCGCTCTAAAGCGGACGCGCCGGATATCGATGGCCAGGTCTTCTTGGATAACCAGACCCATTTGAAGCCCGGTGATATCCTGACAGTTGAAGTCGAAGACGCCGACGAGTACGACCTCTGGGCCCATCCGGTAATTTAACCGCGCCCAGTCCATCCAGCCCCGATCTCACCGCTGTGTGAGATCGGAGTTGGGCCGCACAAACTATGGCGCCTCGACATAGATATTAAGCACGCTATTCAATTCCGATCGATATTCGACAAACTCCCATTCAAAACTAGCATGATCGTACAAATAGACCGAATATCTACCTAGCTCATTCACCGCACTATCAGCCTGTCGATAACCGGCAGCACTCAAGCGCGGTGCGATCTGCGGGTTGGCAAGACACTGACAGCCCTAACTAGTGACCAGTAGCTATCTTGGAGTAACACATTGGAAAAAAATCAGCAGAATATATTTTCAATTGAGGAAAACAAACCGGTAGATTGGTTCGAACCTCTTTATGCCAACGCCAATAGAACCGGTGCTGGTGTGCCGTGGGCTAATATGGCAACCCACCCATCCTTCAAGCTTTGGTTAAACCAAAACCCCTTGGCGGGAAATAACCAGCTCGCATTAGTTGTTGGATGTGGCATGGGTGACGATGCTATTGAACTGGAAAGGCTCGGATTTCAAGTAACGGCCTTTGATGTCTCTGAGACCGCAATTAAACTTTGCAAAGAGCGTTTCCCAGAGTCCACGGTGAACTTTGTTCAGGCTGACCTATTTCAAGAGCAGACTCAGTGGCACAATAAATTCGATTTCGTACTCGAAATTTATACGGTACAAGCGTTGCCACCCAAGTATGAGGCAGAGTTGATTCGCAGCATATCCGGCTTTGTCTCGACTGCCGGACAACTCCTGGTTATTGCTGAGGTTAGCGATATTGGACGAACTTTTAAAAATGGCCCGCCGTGGTTGTTAACACCACAACACATAGACGCCTTTATAGCGAGCGGCCTGAGTCTAAAACATACTCATATCGAACCCGATCCTTCAGGTGTGAAAAAAGGTAAAACATATAGCACTACATTTAATGGACTGTCAGCCTAACGAGCCACTCCGGTTGGATAGTGGCACTTTTCATAACGCCACAAGCCCGACTCTTTTTTTGACCCAGCACCCTGTTATTTCATAAGAAAATAAAGCCCTAAGTGAGATAGTGATAGTATGGATTTAGTCTTACAAGCATGGGGAGGTGCATTTTACCTATCCAGCAAAATATTGCTCGCACTGGCAGAAAGTCGATCAGGCGCTTCAAAAAAGAAATTGAAAGTTTCTGCCTGGGCAAGCTATCTCATTGGTGTACCAGCTTGGGTTATTATTTTAATAGGCAATCAAAATTGGATAGCCGCGTCCATTGAGACGGGGGCAGTGCCCGCGATGCTACTGGGCTTATACAATGCTTACCATGAACATAATAAACCAAACAGACTGTTCAATAAGACTGTCACCCTTATTACCTATGCTTCATTAATATTCGGGCTTTCCTTCAGTCTTTATCACAAGGCTGGACTCACATCGCTCTCGCAACTTTTGGAGATTGGAATGATGTTGGGCTTCCTCTTAGGGAGTAATTACCTGGCCAGGGGTAACAATGTAGGCTGGCTATTATTTATGCTAATGAACTTATGTACCGCGGCACTAATGTTGTTGCAAGAAAAACCTATATTAATGGTGCAGCAGTTAATATCTCTCGGCTTTGTTATCTATGGCTACCATAAAACTAGGCTAAAACAGCCCTAAGCGCTGAAAAAAAAGCAATAACGGGCTGCTTTTCAAATCAAAGGGGGCGACTTAACAAACTACCAACTCCCATCGATTTGGCATAAAACCTTTGACACCCCGCCTAATTCTGTCCGCGAATACTGAATATATCCCTTCGCATGGAAAATAATTGCCAATCACTTTCGGTGCAAGATTCCGTAATTTAGCGCCATTCTGGCAATGAATTGGGGTTTAACTGTTAATAAACAGGACCCCTATTCGGTTTGTAGTAATAGTTTGTAGTAATAAAAGCACAGTTCTGCCCTGGCACTCAATTTAGCAACTATTTTGACCAGAATTTGCTGACAAACACCCTGTTAGCGATGGATGCTGTTGTTTACTATCGCGCGCTTGGCTGGCTTGGAATACCGATGTGCCATCACATATGGGCATAAATCGTTTGAGCCACCCCCCGATCAAAAACCGAGAGACCTAAGGCCAATACGCAATGAATGCTACGCATGTCGATCAAACTTTAGTTCAATGGCAACAAAAAGAAGAAACCGCGGAGGCTATGATTCCGCTTATTGGCCTGTTGTATCGCAAAAACGATGTGATCACGTCAATTTACGGCCGGCAGATTATTAATCAATCGACCATTGGTTTGTTGAAATCGCATCGTTTCGTGAAGCAAGTCGAGGGCCATGAGCTGTCGGTCGTGGACACATCGGCGATATTGCACCTGTTGCTCGACATGAACTTAGCTGCATGCCATATCGACATTGGCAAACTTGCGATTAAATACAAGTCACTTACAGCAGATTTAAATCTGGTCGATTTCTTGAAAGCCGAGTTATCGGAATTGATCGATGGCTATGATGCTGATCACCATCAAAACGATAAGCCGACCGATATTGTGTTGTTTGGTTTCGGTCGTATTGGCCGCTTAGTCGCTAGAATTCTGATTGAAAAGACCGGCGGGTCGGGTCTTCGCTTACGGGCCATTGTCGTGCGACCCTCCAAGGCTAAAGATGACTTGGCAAAACGGGCAAGTTTACTGCGCCGAGATTCCATTCATGGCAGCTTCGAAGGAACGATTCAAGTAGATGAAGCGAACCAATCGATTGTCGCGAATGGCACTGCTGTCAAAGTCATTTACGCCAGTAACCCCAGTGACATCGACTACGAAGCATACGGCATTGAAAATGCAATTATCATCGATAATACCGGCATCTGGCGCGACCAGGCAGGCTTGGCCCAACACCTTGAAGCCCGAGGCGTTAACAAAGTACTGTTGACCGCACCTGGCAAGGGTGACATAAAAAATATTGTTTATGGCGTCAATCACAAAAGCATAGAACAAGAGGATCGTATCGTTTCGGCTGCATCGTGCACAACAAATGCCATTACCCCGGTGCTAAAGGTATTAAACGATGAGTACGGCATTGAAAGTGGCCATGTGGAAACCATTCACTCCTATACCAATGATCAAAACCTAATAGACAACTACCATGCGGGTGATCGCCGTGGCCGCTCCGCTCCACTCAATATGGTGCTATCTGAAACATGTGCCGCCGTTGCCGTTGCCAAGGCGTTGCCTTAGCTGAAAGGCAAGTTAACCGGCAATGCTATCCGGGTACCCACGCCAAACGTGTCGATGGCGATTTTGAATTTGCGGCTCACCAAGCAAACCGATGTTGAAACCTTGAATAACTTCTTACGCGAACAGGCGCTGTACTCAGACTTGGCGAAACAAATTGACTTCACTAACTCTCCTGAGGCCGTGTCGAGTGATTTTGTTGGCAACCGTAAGACAGCGATCGTTGATAGCACTGCGACCATCGTGAATGACCATGGCGTCATTCTCTATTTGTGGTATGACAACGAAGCAGGTTATAGCGCACAGGTTGTTCGTCTAATCCATGAAATGGCTGATGTTCATTATCAGGTTTACCCAAAGGGCTAATCGGTATTTGGGTAAGATTGAAATCAACGTTTCTTACCCTTTTGATTTTATTGAATGCTGTTCGAGCGAACAGCCTATCCCTTTAAATCCATCTTAGGGCTTCACACCACACATCTCCATGGCCAACTGTTGTACCCGCTTGCCGGCGATCAAGATAACCCCAAAGGCAATTGGCCAGGCAAATAACCAGGCGGTCATCCAACGAGTTAAGAACCCGGTACCAAAGCCGGTATTCAGGGCGGTGATGACGGCGGTCATGATGGTCACCATCAGCGCTGACATCAGCACCGATTGGACCAGTCGAACGTGTTTTGGCTTCAGCATGTGCTACTTCTCAAATTAACAATATTGAAGCCGCCACATTACTGAAAAATAGGCCCAGTGCAAGCAAAACAGTCGAACCAAACGGTCGCGCTATTCATAGCGCAGTGCATCGATCGGATCGAGTCCCGCCGCTTTAGCAGCGGGCAAGAGACCAAAAATAATGCCCACAGCCGAGGAGAAGCCCAGCGCCAATGCAATAGACCAGAGCGGCACCTGGGAGGGCGGGAAATCGGGAATCAGATTCGCAATACCCATACCCAAACCGTAGCCAATGGCCAGACCGATCACCCCGCCTAGCAGACTGATAATCACCGCCTCGAGCAAGAATTGCAGCAGGATATCGGCTCGGGTGGCGCCCAGGGCCTTGCAGATACCCACTTCGCGGGTCCGTTCGGTGACCGATACCAGCATGATATTCATAATACCAATACCGCCGACCAGCAGGCTGATGCCCACTATGCCGCCGAACACCAGGGTGATAATGCGCGTCACCTGGCCGATCGACGCCAATACCTGGTCCGAACTCTGGATGGAAAAATCGTCGTCGTCGCCCTGCCGTAAACCATGATTGCGTCTCAGGGTTTGGCTCACGCGCGCGGTCAAGGCTGCCATCCGGTCAACATCGGCCACGCGCGCGACAAACATCACGAAGGGCTGTTTTTGGTAGCCCATAATACCCAGCGCAGTCGGATAGGGAATGTAGACGTAGTTGTCGAGGTCTTGGCCGAGCATTTGGCCCTTACTCTCAAGCACGCCGACAATCTTTAACCAATGCGGACCGTAGCGTAAAAATTCGCCGATCGGATTGTCGGGTAAATTCAATTCATCGCGCACTTTCGGGCCAATCACCGCGATTTTCTTACGACTGTTGGCGTCGGCGCTGGTGATAAAGCGGCCAATCTCCGGATAAGAATTATCCATTTCGGCAAACTCCGGCATCACGCCGACTATATCGGCAGCATGCTCCTTACCGGCGTATTGCAGGCCACTGTATTCAAACAGAAAGGTTTGCGGTGAAATGGCGGCGATGCCCTCAATAGCCTTTAACTTGATCAGGTCATCATCGGTGAGGTCACCGATCAGCCGACCAAAGTTATCGCGCCGTTGCTGGATAAACAGCGAGTTAGAGCCATAGCCTTCAAACTGCTGGGTAATGGATTGCTCCAAACCCTGCACCAGCGATACCACGGCAATGATACTGGCGACCCCGATAATAATGCCCAGGGAGGTCAGAAAACTGCGCAACTTACTGGCGGCAATGGCGCGTAGCGCGGACCGCAATGCTTCTAAAAATAGATACACCCTAGGCTCCTTGTGTGCGCGGCGCGGTTACTGCGCCGGTCATCCGGTCTTCGACTATAAGGCCGTCCTTGAGCCGAATTTGACGATGACAGCGGTCGGCAATTTCGGCCTCATGGGTCACCACGATAATGGTTTGACCCTCGTTGTAGAGTTCATCGAACAGGTTGAGGATATCGGCGGTGGTTGAGCTGTCGAGGTTGCCCGTGGGTTCATCGGCCAATAGGATAGACGGTGAGGTGACCAGCGCCCGGGCGATGGCCACTCGCTGACGCTGCCCGCCCGATAACTCATTGGGTTGGTGATGCATGCGGCCAGACAAACCCACCCGCGCTAACATCTCCTGGGCGCGTTTTTTGCGCACGCCATAGGATACCTGCTGATAGATCAAAGGCTGCATCACATTGTGCAAGGCATCAACCCGGGGCAACAGATTGAAGCTCTGGAAGATAAAACCAATTTTCCGATTGCGCACCGAGGCCAGTTGTTTGCCGCTCATGGCACTGACCGCCTCGCCATCGAGCCGGTAATCGCCCGAGCTGGGGGTATCCAGGCAGCCCACTATATTCATCAGGGTCGATTTGCCCGAGCCGCTGGAGCCGACAATGGCCACAAAGTCGTTGCGCGCGATGGCCAGATCGATGCCATCGAGCGCGTGTAAGGTTTCGCCACCCATCTGATAGGTGCGCCGTATGGCTTGCAGATCAATCAGTGCTGAGTGTGTCATCGGTCGTATCCAGGCTGGAGGGTTCCAAGATTATGGCGTCGCCATCGTTTAGGCTCCGGACCAATCGATAGGGCCCGCTGATCACCTCATCTCCGGTCTCGATACCCGAGGTCAGGGCTTGATAACGATCATCCTGTGGGCCCAGCGTCACACTGACCTTAACTGCGATCCCCGCGCGGGCCACAAAGACATGATAGCCGGGGTCGTCATCGGCGGCGTTATCTTGCAAGGCTTCGATTGGGATTACCGGATAGCTGATGTTCGAACGGTTTAAGACCTCGGCCCGGGTACTCATACCCGGCCGCAGCACGACCAACTCTTGATCGGCCATGGCCACCTCAACTGGGAACACCAAGGAGTTTTTACCCGGTACCTGGCGGGCACTGGTGGCTATCTTGGTCACGGTGCCGGTCAGCGCGGTATCAAGATAAGCTACGGCAAAGACTCGCACCGGCAGGCCAAGCTGAACATTGCCAATATCGGCCTCATCGACATCCACCTCAGAATAAATCTGCTCCGGGTCGACCAGGGTGAGCAAGGGCACATCGGCCGCACTGCCCACCGCCATCTCGCCTTCCTTAATATCGAGCGCACTAACTAAGCCGCTCACCGGCGCGCTGATCACCGTTTTAGCCAAGCGTTTCTGCGCTTGACCCAGATGATCCTGACTCTGGACCAAGAGTTGATTCTGCATTTTCAGATCCACATTGGCTTGAGCAATCTGATTTTTCAAATCTTCAATCACCGTGGCCTGGGCGGCGTTTTGTTGAAACAGTTTAAGCTGACGAGCCAGTTGGATGGTCAGGCTTTCGATGCGCAATTGGGCGCGCTCGATATCGATCCGACGCAAGGCCACATTGGTTTGTTGATTGCTGACATCGGTCTCGAAATTCTGGCGATCCAGGCGCACCAAAACCTGACCCTTGCTGACGCGATCGCCCTCCTCGACCGCGACCTCAATCACCCTGGCATCGACTTCGCTGCGCACTCGGCGCTCGTCGCCATAGGTCAGCGTGCCGGTCGCGAGCACAGTGGATTCAATCGGTTGTTCAACCACCTCAAAGACTTGCACCCTAACCTGCTCCGGTTTCCCCGTGCGTGCCTGATACAGGCTTAAGGCCACTATCGCGGCCACTATTATTAACACCACAAACAGCTTTTTCATAACCGGTCCTTATAAAAAATAGATCAGCGAAAATTGTACGGCCGGCGGAATCAGACCCACCAAGGTCGCCGTCGTGCCAGAGCTGCCGGTAATGCGCGCAAAGCCGAGACCGTACAAGAGATAGGACCAGATGGCGCCGATCGATACGCTGGCATAGAGTACAAAATTGGCATCGCCGATAGCCAGACCCATAAGGCTGGCCAGGTTAGTTTTATCGAGCAGGTTTAGAAAGACATAGTCTGGGCTGACCGCATAGGACACGGCCATGCTCAGAGTGCTGAGCAGCCCTGGCAAGCTGGCCCAGCAGACCAGCGTAAAGAACTGGCCAAAACGGAATTTTTCTTCGGCCACCAGCGTCGCAGCGAGAAAAAAGAAGGTGGCCAATATCAGATAACTAAACAGACTGATCAATGGTGCAGCTATCGGCGAAATAATGCGCACGATATTGGCCGTGGCCATGGCCGCATCGAAAGCTTCGGGTGTCATCTCCTGATCGGCTAATACCAGCGTGGTTTCCATATAGGCGCTCATATCGACGGTCATAAAATACCAGGCCAGAAAGGCCGGCAGTACCGCGATGACCACCAACAGAGGGGGCCAGAAAGGCAGGGATTTTGCCCGAATACGGTCAAACACCAATTGAGGGGATGAGAAAATATCGACGAACGGGGTCGACCCGAGAGATGGCATATAAAGCTCCTTGTTTCCAATGTTGGCCACTGGCCGGTTCAATCCATAAAGATGCGGAAGTATCGCGCCGCGCCGGGCACCAAAATAGTGATAAAGGTCATATATTGACCAACCCCCAACAAAAACCCATCCCTGGGTCCGCTTGAAGAGGAGCTAGGGTCGCTTTAGACGAGCGTTTTCTGGACCAATTCGAGCACATCCGGCGACAGTGACTCGGTCTCCAGCACCGCTGTCAAAGCACTGTGCAGCGCCGCACTGCGCTCTGGGGCAAACTTCCGCCAACGTTCAAATACGCCGACAAAGCGCGCCGCGACCTGTGGATTAATCGCATTGAGTGCAACAATTTGCTCGCTCATAAAATTATAGCCATCGCCTTGGATATCATGGAAGGCTTTGAAATTCTGCGTAAAGCCGCCAAGCACGCTGCGTACCTTGTTGGGGTTGGTGAAGTCGAACGCATCGTGGGCCATCAACAACAGAATGTCGGTCACCCCGACGCCTTCCGCGCCGGCTTGCAGGGCCAGCCAGGTCTCGACCATCTGGGTGTCCTGATGCCAATGACGGTAAAAATGCACCAAGAGCCGTTGCTGACGATCCCGATCCGGGGAGGCCATCACGGCCTTCAAGCCGTTCAGCCTATCGGTCTGGTTTTGCGCAGCACGATAGAGGGCTTCGGCACTGTTCAGGCCAAACTTGTCGCCGCTCAACACCCAGTAATATAGGGCCAAGCCTTGCAGCTCTCGGCGGCCGACCTCATCGGCGGTAAAGACATAGTCATCGGCACTGGTTAGGGTTTGACTCAAGGTCGCCCAATGGCTTTGGTAGGTTTGCGCCAAATGCAACTTAAGACGGTCGCGCGCCACGATCACCGCCTCGGCATCGACTGTGTCTAGATTGTCCATCATCTGTTGATAGGACGGCAGACTCAGCAATACCGCCTGCAAGGCATGGGATAGTTGCGTATCGGACAATATCGATAAGACCACTGTATCCACCAAGGCCGGTATCGCATCGAGTTCGCCCCGGGTCAGTTTTAGCAAGGTGTCCAGATAGACCTGTTGCACTGCTTCGAAGCGATTGAAGGCATTGTCATCGTGCTGGGCCAATAACAGCAAAGCGGGATCCGACAGGGCCTGTCGCACGCGCACCGGCGCCGAAAAATCGCGGAACAGGCTCGGGGTTGGCTGGCTCGCCAGGTGTTGAAACGTTACGGTCGTGACTGCCTCGGTTAGAGTTAGCACCTGGGTGTCGGCATTGTAGTCACCATCGCAGTCGATCGGCAGTGCTTGCCCGGTGCTATCCAACAGCGCCATCTTGACCGGAATGACCAGCGGCTGCTTATCGGACTGACCCGGCGTGGCCGGGCAGCTCTGGGTAAAGCTCAGGCGGTAGCGTGCTAAGTTGGCATCGTAGTCTTCGTGGATTTCCACTATCGGCGTGCCGGCTTGGGTATACCAGCGTTTAAACTGGCTGAAATCCTGGCCACTGATCTGCGCCATACAATCGACAAAATCGTCAGTGGTAACGGCCATGCCGTCGAAGCGCTCAAAGTACAGATCACAGGCTTGGCGGAATGGGCGATCACCAAGCAGGGTATGCAACATGCCCACTATTTCAGCACCCTTTTCGTATACCGTGACGGTATAGAAGTTATTAATTTCAATATATTCCTGCGGCTGCACCGGATGCGCATTGGGTCCGCCGTCTTGGGGAAATTGATGGTTTTTCAGAAACAACACATCCTTGATCCGTTTCACCGCTCGGTCGTGCTGGTCGGATGTGAATTCGGCATCGCGATAGACGGTAAAGCCTTCTTTTAACGACAACTGAAACCAGTCTCGGCAGGTAACTCGATTGCCGCTCCAGTTGTGAAAGTACTCGTGCGCGACAATCCCTTCGATCCGCTCAAAGCGGTCGTCACTGGCGGTTTCCGGTGTGGCCAATACGGCGGCGCTGTTAAAAATATTGAGGCCCTTGTTTTCCATCGCACCCATATTGAAAAAATCACTGGCGACGATCATAAAGATATCCAGATCGTATTCCCGACCGAAACGTTCTTCGTCCCAACGCATCGATTTTTTTAGCGCGGTGAGGGCGAATTCAGTCTTGTGGGCATTATGCGGTTCGGCAAAGATGCGCAGTGAAATGTCACGCCCACTGGCGGTGGTAAAGGCATCATCGCGCCGCACCAAATCGCCGGCTACGGTGGCAAACAGATAGGCCGGCTTGGCAAAGGGATCGTCCCAGGTAGCAAAGTGACGACCCTGCTCCAACTCGCCGCTGGCAGTCGGGTTGCCATTGGCCAAGAGGATCGGAAACGGCGCCTGATCGGCTTCAATCCGGGTGCTGAAGGTAGCCATGACATCGGGCCGATCCAGATAGAAGGTAATCTTGCGAAAGCCTTCGGCTTCACACTGGGTACAGACCATGGTGCCGGACTTGTATAGGCCTTCCAATGAGGTATTGGTGTTGGGAAAAATATGGGTCACGGCATTAAAGGTGAATTCGGCTTGAGTGGGCTGAACGGTCAGGCGGTCGTGCTGATAGTCGTAGTCGGTGATCGCTTCACCATCGAACGATAAGGACTGGATCAGCTGTTCAACGCCATCCAACACCAAGGCCGGCAGTTCACTGAGATCGCCATTGCGCACCATCGTCAGAGTCGAGTCCACTTCGGTATGATTGGCAAAGATGCGAATAATCAATGCGCAATTTTTAATCCAATAGGCCGGCGGCTGATAATCTTTGAGTCGAATCGTTACAGGTGTCTCGGTACGCATAGGGTCTCCACAAAAGCTATTTTTTAAGGCTGAATGTTAACTGACGGTGACCTGATAACCACCGAAGCGACGGATATTGATCACGCCGCTGTCGAGGATCAGATACTGTCCCTTAATCCCCAGTAAGGTACCTTCGACGAGCGGGTCCTTATCGAAATTCAAACTGGCGACCTTGTCCGGGTATTGGGTCACCGGAAAGTCGATCTCAAACACGTCACCGTGGTGCAATAGCTGCACCGCCAACAGACCATGGCGTTCGACCAGCTCGGCCAAATCGGCTTGCGCCAGGGTAAACAAACGGTCTCGCTCCGCCACCATATCGAGCGGGGCACTGCCACCTTTGAGCATATTGCGCCAGTTGGTCTTGTCCGCGACATGCTTTTTGCAGATCACCTCGACAAATCCGGCCAATTGCCGGGTGGCCACGCGGGCAATGGTAATAGCCTGCGTGGCGCCCTGATCGACCCACCGCGTCGGGATTTGGCCACCGCGGGTGATACCCACTTTTATCGCACTGGAGTTGGACAGATAGACATAATGACTCTGCATGCAGCTGGCTTCACCCCAGGCCGGTTCACGGCAGGTGCCCTGATCGTAATGGCATTTTTCCGGAGACATGATGCACACATCTGTCTGCGCCAGGGCGGCAAAATGTTTGTAGCAATAACCCTGGCCAAAGCTTTTTTTGGTCAGCTCACCACAGTGTACGCAATGAATGGCGCCGGTAAATTCCAGACGAATGGTCTGGCCGATGCGCGCGTTCAAATCGAGCCGTTGATCGCCGAGCGGCAATTGATATTGCACCGGGCTGCCGGCGACCCAGTGGGTCGACATCTTAGCCAGGTTGCCAGTGATGCCAGGCGGTAGATCATCCAACCCGGCAAATAGATCCATGGTCATCATAGCTCGCTCGCGTCGGGCAATGTCACGGTGGGAATGGTCTCGCTTTTGGATCTGCAACCCTGTTCGATAAAGCCGGTGCGGCGTTGCTCGGGAATCTGCTGACTGATTTCATATTTCAGCACCGCTTCGAGGCACAAACTGCGCTGCTCTTTGCTGAGCGGGACCTGGTTAGGCCAGCGACCCAACTCCACAGCTTCGCGCAGCCGGCTGTAGATATCCGGGGTCATATTTTGTGCCAGGCTATCAAAGTTCATTATTCGTGTTCCTCGGTACTGTTCTCTATTTTATTGCTCCAACCCAGCTTGGTTCGGCAAATTTCAAAATAATTATAATCCGTCAGATGGATCAACTTAACCTTCTGCGGGTATCTGAATATATGTAACTCATCGCCATGATTGAGCGCCAGATGGTTTTGGGCGTCGAGGCTGACGTGCGGTGCGATATTGTTTTGCTGGCCGATGCGGATGCACAGATGCGAGTTGGCTCCGACCACCAGTGGTCGATTGGTTAGGCTGTGCGGGAACATCGGCACTAAGATAAGCGCATCCATACTCGGGTGCACTAAGGGGCCGCCGGCACTGAGGGCATAGGCCGTAGAACCGGTTGGCGTCGAGACAATCAGGCCGTCGGAACGTTGACTGTAAACGAACTGGTTGTCGATATGCAGATCGAATTCGATCATCCGAATCGATTGGCCCGGGTGTAGGACGACATCGTTAAAGGCACAGTCTTCGGCCACCACCTCACCATCGCGGCGAATCTGAGCCTGTAACAGGAAACGCTCTTCCAGCTGAAACTCACCGGCTAAGACCGCAGTCACCTTCTGTTCCATCTCGTCCGGCATGATATCGGTTAAAAAGCCCAGACGGCCGCGGTTGATGCCGAGCATCGGCACTTCAAACTGAGCCACATCTCGGGCCGCGCCTAAGAAAGTGCCATCCCCGCCGATCACGATGATCAGGTCAGCCCAGGCACCCAGGTTGGGCCGGGACATCGACTGGCAATCCAAGACAGGCATTGCGTCGGCCAGCGACTGTTCGATACAGTAGTGCTTGCCCAATTGATTGAGCAAGAGCAGCAGTCGATGCACCGATTGCTCAACACTGCGGCTGTCTAAACGACCCACCACACCAATTCGGTTGAAGTTTGCCGCGAGATTCTTCGTTGCCATGCCATCGCCTGGTAGTAAATTTCGGAACACAGCATAGCAGAGGAAGTGGCATGAACGAACACCCGCTTGAACGGGCGATCCGCGCCGATCTCGACTGGGTCCTGACGGCGCCATCCCTACTGGCACCGCATCCCACACTTTGGTCCGGTGATGCGCTGCAGAACGAGCCACGGCGGCCCTTTAGCGCCGAACAACTGGCCTCGCTGAGTCGCGCCCGCAGGGGCAAGTTGGGGCGCTATTTTGAAGCCCTGGTCGCCTATCTGTTCCTCGCCAGTACCGGCTTTCGCGTTCTGGCGCAGAACCGCAGCATCGTCGCCGACAAAAGAACCCTGGGTGAATTGGATTTATTGGTTCAGGACCTGGCAACCGGACAGATTATTCATTTGGAATTGGCCCTGAAATTTTATCTCTGGGTGCCCGGTCAACGCCAAGCCGTTTGGATTGGTTCGGGCTTGCATGACTTTATGGCCGATAAGGTGCAGCGCCTCTATCAGCATCAATTACGCCTACCCGAGCTGGCGCGTGCGCGCCAATGCTGGCCGAGTGACTTGCCCTATCCAACCGAGCACCGGCTGTGGATGCCCGGTCGACTCTATGTCCCGGAATCCTCTCAGGCCTTAGGCGTGCCCTATACGCACTTTATGGACACGCCCTTTCAGCTCAACAACCAGGCGCTGGTGTCGAGCTGGTCCGAGCATGGATCGTGCGCGCACCGTTCTACTCGCTCAATCTGCAAGGCCGATTGGCTCATGGGCGAGCCGCCGGTGTCGTTGTTAGCGCCGGAACCGACTCATCAGTTGCCGGCTCAATTTATTCGGCCCGAGAGCACTGTGCCTGTTTATGTTTTACCCCCAAACTGGCAAAATGACGCCACCTCAGCGATACAACAGCATAAGAACCTTCATGACTGAACACTTCCTGTCTGCCCGCATTAGCCTAAGCTCTATTAATCAATTACCCGTGTTACGCATCAATAACGATCGGGCCTCGGCCACCATCAGCGTGCAAGGTGCTCAGGTGCTGGAATTCACCCCGGCCGGGGGTGATAATCTGCTCTTTGTCGCCCAGGGTGAACCCTTCAACCAGGGTGAAGCCATTCGCGGTGGCATTCCCATCTGCTGGCCCTGGTTTGGCGCCCATCCTGAGTTGGCCGATGCCCCAACACACGGTCTGGCGCGCGAGGTAGATTGGCAATATAAGGTAGTGGCCGACAGCGATAACCGCACCGACCTGCTCTTTTGGCTCGACCTTGACGGCCGGCATCCGGCCTTTCCGTACCCTGCCCGGGCAGAGTTACTGGTCAGCATCGGCAGCAGTTTGGTGGTGTCCCTTACCACCCTCAACCTGGGTCCCCAGCCGTTTCAATTGAGTCAAGCCTTGCACACCTATTTTGCCTGTCAAGACCAGGAGCGGGTGCGGATTCAGGGACTGGCCGATCGTCGCTACCTGGATAAACTGACCGGCAAGAACGATTCCGTTCCGCGCGCGTTCAGCTTTGATCGGGAAATCGATTGGGTGGTCGGAGATGTCGGCCAAGCGCTGCTGTTCAGTGGGCTGGGCCAGAAGGCGATTCACATGACTCGCCTGGGCAGCCGGTCAGTGGTGCTTTGGAACCCCGGTCGAGAAAAATCAAAGACATTGAGTCATTTTTTGCCCGATGAGTATCGGGGCATGTTTTGTGTGGAGGCGAGCAATGCCCTAGAGGATTGCCGATTGATTAAAGGCAACAGCAGTCATGTCTTGGTTATGGAGCTGTCGGCGGTCGACCTTGATGCACCCAAGCCAGCCTGACGCGCGTTTACTGGCCGCGCTTGATGCCCTGCTCGGTGAACACCCGGCCGGGCTGAGCGAATACGACCTGATGATCTTACTCGATCAGCGTTATGGCCCGCTCTATCCCAAACCCAACTTGGCCGACCCGATCTTGCTGTTTCAGCACCACTTCTATCTGCGCCACTCGCTTTACCTTTTGCAAAGTCATTATCAACAGACTGGTACGGCAACACTCTTGATCACTGCCCTGACGATCCGCAAACAGCTGGCAATGGCCAATCAACATACGACTCTGCCCGAACGGTTAGAACCGCTCAAAGACTATTATCTCGATTTGGCGAATTTAAATAGGGAGAGTGCCGACAGTGTGCAGCAATTGTTGGATGATTTCTGGCGCGCGCTTAGGCTTCATCAGCCGCAGCCCGAGGCCTTAGCCACCCTAGGTCTGACCGGCCGGGAGAGCCACGCTGAGCAAAAGCAGCAATACCGCCTCTTAGTGCAGCAACACCACCCCGATAAGGGCGGCGATGCCGAGCAGTTTCGCTTAATTCAGGCAGCTTGGGAACAGCTTAGGTCCTAAGCTGTTAAGGTACTTAGCCCTTAAGGTGCTAGGCCCTTGAGGTGCTAAGCCCTTAAGGTACTGGCTCCTGAGCCGCTTCTGGCGAATGCCTTAGGCGCCTATTGGAAATAGGCGTTTTCGGTCACGGTATGGTCGGTCACATCACGCACACCGGTCAATTGGGGCAAACGCTCGAGTAAGGTTTTCTCGACACCGTCTTTGAGGGTAATAGACACCGCCGAACAGCCTTGGCAACCGCCGCCGAACTTCAACACCGCAACATTGTCTTCGGTTAGTTCAGCCAGCGATACATCACCGCCGTGAGAAGCCAGACCCGGGTTAATTTCAGTCAACAGTAGGTAGCTTACCTGTTCGCTGAGCGAGCTGTCCTTGTTGACCTTAGGCATCTTGGCATTGGGTGCCTTAATCGTCAGCTGACCGCCCATCCGATCTTGGGCGTAGTCGACCTCGGCTTCATCGAGGTACGGCAGGCTGCTCTTTTCCAACAAGACCTTTATATGGGTCAGTTCGATGCGTTCGTCGTTGTCTTTTTCTTCCCCTGGCCGGCAGTAAGCTAGGCAGGTTTCGGCATATTTGGTGCCCGGTTGGGTCACAAACATCCGCACCGACATACCCTCGGTGGTTTGCTTTGCCAACAAACCTGCCAAGTATTCTTGGGCAGATTCGGTAATATTGATTTGTATATCCATCCGAGGCTCCGGAATTTAGTGAGTGTGAACGATGCGGCAATTCTACCGCATTTAATCGGCAGTTTGAATACCCGACTAAATTAGTCAAGTTTGTGAGGTCATTCGCTGGTTTTTTCAAGTCGCAACTTTACTCGGCTTCTTAATCGGTTAACCTATGCCGGCCAAAACAGGGGACGCAGGGCTGCCCTCTGGCCCAGATCTATATCAAAATATATTGATATAGCTTGAAATTAGGCCATTTTTAGGCTTTCATTGCCCACTAAATGCTTACTTGTTACCAAAAGAGACCTCCATGACTACTCGCGAACACCGAATTGGGCAGCTGCACAGTGCACTAAAACACCGAATCCTAATATTGGACGGTGCCATGGGCTCCCTAATCCAAAGTTATCAGCTTGAAGAAGTCGATTACCGGGGTGAACGTTTCAGTGAATGGCCCTCCGATATCAAGGGTAACAACGATCTTTTGTCTATTACCCGACCCGACATCATCAGCGCTATTTATAAGGCCTACCTCACCGCCGGGGCCCGGTCCGTCCTGCTGCCCGCTGGCCAACCGACCGACCCACAC
>ENA-OQVM01003444-OQVM01003444.1-marine-metagenome-genome-assembly--contig:-NODE-3444-length-17120-cov-52.274306_pt1 | contig 17120 bp, 16 predicted proteins | sample MGYA00237776_ERZ505498 | MGnify/ENA primary metagenome ERZ505498 (study PRJEB26159, sample SAMN06265151) | marine metagenome | isolation source: Helgoland LTER site | place: Germany:Helgoland, sampling... | reverse complement strand
CTTCCATTACCAAACGCTACTGCAGTAGCTGATATGATTGCATGTGAGCTTAATACAGACGACGTTTTTGACTTTGATTTAAACACACAGAGCAGTTTAATACTCGCAGGTCAGGATCCTTCTATCTTTGAAGTAACTTACCATACGTCCTTAGCGGACGCCCAAGACGGCATGAACTTTTTAGGAAGCCCTTACACGAATAGTAGCGACCCTGAAATCATATATGTGAGTGTATTTAATACCGATACAGAATGTAGAAACACTCAATTACAGTTCACTCTAGAGGTTCATGAGGCCGCTCAGGCAAGCGCTCCATTAGAAGTCTATGTTTTATGTGATGATAATGTAGAAACCGATGGCGATCCAACGAATGACCGCGTTCAGTTTGATTTATCAACCCAAGATTTATTGGTATTAAACGGACAAGACCCATTAAACTACACGGTTAGCTATTATCCAAGCCAGGCGGATGCCGACCAAGGGATTAATGCTTTACCAACACTTTATGAAAATGGGATTAACCCTCAGGTGATCATCGCTAGAGTAGATAATGACCTTCAGGTGTTAGATGCTACAGGAAGCTTAGTGGATAGTTCTATCTGCTATGAGACTGCTTTGGTAACTTTAGAAGTTAACCCGCTCCCAATAGTAGATATTGATCCGGATTATATCCTATGTGTAGACACCAATGGAACGGAAGTATTAGCACCTCTAGAGGTAGACACAGGCCTTTCGTCAGTTGACTATACCTTTATATGGTCTGATGCTACGGGGGCTGTTGTAGGAACAGGCTCTAGTTATGCGCCCTTGCAGGGTGGTAATTACACCTTAGAGGTCTTTGATGCAACGCTCTCTACGCAGTGTGCTGCACCAGTAGAAGTGTTTACGGTAATTGAAAGCACACCACCACTTCTAACAGCGCAAGTGAGCACGGCCGCCTTTGCTAGCACGCATGTCATAGAGGCGGTTGCTACAGGTCAAGGGATATATGAATACAGTCTAGACCAAGGACCTTGGGGTGACTCAGGCATGTTTATTGATGTTACACCTGGACAACATGTGGTTACAGCTCGAGATTTAAATGGATGTGGAGAAGCACAGGTGGTGGTTTATGTGATTGATTACCCATTATATTTCACTCCAAATGGAGATGGTTATAATGATACATGGAATATTGTTGGAATTGCCAACCAAGCTAATGCAAAAATTTATATCTTTGATAGGTATGGAAAACTACTCAAGCAAATCAGCCCGTCAGGAACGGGATGGGATGGTACTTATAACGGTGCACAACTCCCTTCTAGTGATTACTGGTTTACTTTAGAGTACTTAGATCCAACAACAGGAACCCCAGAAATACTTAGAGCACATTTCTCATTAAAACGTTAGGCATTAAATTCATTATAACAAAAAAGCCCATAACTATAGTTATATTGAATTAAATAAGGGTAAAAAAGGGATATAAACAGAGAGTTGGTATAATTAAAAAACGGTTACAGAAAACACTGCACACTACTAAAGTAAAGCAAAAACAAGGGATGTTAGTTAACGTCTTTAGAAGGCTTAGACTTATTAACCCAATACTCATTAGGAGTAAAATCATACACCCTTTTAAACGCACGATAAAAAGTGGGATGTGAATTAAATCCACATTCTCCTAAAAGACCTATGATATTGAAATCCTTTAAATAGCCGTTATCAATTAAATATTTGGCATGTTTAACCCGTAAATAATTAATAAAATCTTTAAAGTTACCATGCTGACTCGCGCTAATAAAAGCACGAATTTGAGGCACAGAATACCCAGACTTAAAAGCAATCTCGATCAATGTTAAGTCCTTTATCAAATATAGCTTTTCAGACATAATAAGTTTAACCAATTCTTCAAAACCAGACAATAAAACTGGGTCAATTTCTTTAGGATTACGATCGATATAAAAGGAATCAATAATGGATATGTAATGGGGGAAAAAGTGAAACATGATTAAAAGTGAAAAATTCATATTTGGGACCATATAAGTCATAATATTAACAGCAGCTTCAGCATAATAATAATAATAAAACATTAATGTAAGAAGAGTGAGGTTGAAAAAAGCAAATAAAAAATACCAGTTACGAATGTATTTGTAAGTAGATAAATTATTGGTTTTATAATAACCAAGGTTCATGAAAACCAAACGAAGAGTCAAAATGACAAATATTCCATAAATCCATTTAGCGGTAATTACAAAGTCTCCAAAGTTAATACGAAGGTAATTGATGTCGATAAAAGTAAATAAGCCAGTTGGGTTATACCTAGTAAACAAATAAACTCCTTGATAATTAAGCAAAAAGAAAAAGAGAATTAAAATATTACAACCAAAAAAAATGGCATAAGATCTAAATATGTAGTTCTGATTGATGAGCGCACGGGTATGTAAGTACAGAAACAAAAAGGAATTCATATGTGACAACACCATCAAAGGCTGCATGATCTGAACAGAAGTAGTCGTAAAAAAATATACAAGAGAAAGTGTCAGTAGATTACAAGTGATGTAAAAAAAGAAATAAAGGGTGTGTTTACGAGAATCCGGGTTATTAAGTTTAAGCTTAGAGACTGAAATAAAATAAGCAATCGACACTAGGACGTAACAAAATAAATATACTTTGTTCATTATATTAATGAATTAAAACGTGATTAACGCATTTATTACATCAAAGATACAAAAAATTGGAACAAATTATAATTTTTGAATGTCAAAAAGCACTTTATGATCACTTTTTTACTGAAATTTTATTAAAAAATAAACAGTAAAGTGTAAATTTAAAAATCTGAAGATGGTAAACCAAATAACAAACTAAAAATAACCAATTATTAAACATTACAATATATTACGATAAAAAACCAGATGAATAGGTTTAAAAATGTAATTTGAAAGTTTAATATTTAATTAAGTCTAATAATATGATTCAATTATTAAAGTAAACCAATCATTTATAAATTAAAAAATGCTGTATATGCAATGGGCTTAAATTGGGCTAATGAAAATAAATTTAACAATTTATATTTGTAAAATAGAAAAATAAATATTTGGAATGACAAAAAACAACATAATGAGATAATAAGTATAATTTTTAATTATTATCATAACAATAAAATACTCTAATATTAATCATATTGTTGTAATTAATTACAGAAAAAAATTAAAGACCAATTAAATTTAAGTAAAATCAAGTTACACATTTATGATTACAGAACCAATTAACTTAGAACATCCAAATACAACTAAAACAGCTGTCACTAAACCAAAATTTATTGCTTTAAGTGTAAAAAATGGTATTAAGGTAATTGCAGTTGACGACATCGTTTATTTAGAGTCTAGCGGACGTTATACAACACTATATTTTAATGACAACACTAATGTGACGGTATGCAAAAACCTTGGGCACTACGAGAAGTTATTTGAAAAGAATCATTTTCTAAGAACACACCATAGTTTTTTAATCAATGTCGCTTACTTAAAAAATATTGTGAGAGATGGAGGCGGTCAATATTGCGAAATGAATTATGCGAGTGAAATTCTACCTATTTCAAACAGACGCTTTTCATATGTAAAAAAATACTTACACTATTAGCAGCAAACAACACCCCTACTCTATTTAAAGTCAAAACATAAAAAACAACACTCCCTTGGAGGACAGATTTACAACCAGAAATCCACAAAATAGGAATTAGTTTCATACACTTGAAAAACACAATTCCTGATTTTTCCAAAATCTAAAAAATTTAATCCACCCTAATCCACAGCACTTTCAGCTAAAAATTTGAGTTCATCTCAGGCTTAAATATCAGTAAATAACGACTCCTTATTTTCTCAAAATTAAAGACCATTTCAGGGTCTAAAATAAAGGCCGTAATATGCAAATTTTTGACTCATTTTGAACTTAAAAAAGAGCATTGAAAGCACAGTCAAAACACCTCAATTTTCCCTTCCAAAATACACCTAAAAATCACAGTAGATTTTTTAGCTCATTTAAGAGCTTTTACAGATTGTAAAACAAGGATATATGATCCGTACTTTCGGTCATTACAAACGTTAAAGTTGTCATAAATACCTTTAAAATACCACTTATTACTTAGTTAAAAAAAGAGCTGTTTTTAGGTTTATTTTTGCACTGTAATAGTTAACCAATTTACAATTAGTTTTACGCCGTCATTATATACCGAAAAAAAGCCCGCAAAAAAAGTGAAGCGGTGGTATGTATTGTATGTAAAATCTAATCGTGAAACTATCATTCAAGATTGTATTAACGAGCTTGATTTAGACATCAAAGCCTACAGCCCCACACACGTGGTTGTGAAGCAATGGAAAGACCGAAAAAAGAAAGTCATTGCCCCCCTTTTACCAAAAATAGTATTAGTCAAAACAGAAGAAAAACTCCGTGATCAAGTTTTTCTAATACCTGGTACTGTTAGGTATTTATTTGAACAAAAAAAACCAGCGATTGTAAGGGAGGTAGAAATAAAACAATTACGAGCCATTACAGACAACACCCGCGTGATTGGTCACGAGGTGACGTCGGTTGTTAAAGGCAGTGAAATAGATTTAACTCCTTATGGCTTTGAAGGCCTTAAAGGAACAGTTGATAAAGTATCCAGCACTATTTGTTGGGTCACTTTAAAAACACTGGGGTTTACCCTTAAGCTCACGCTTAAGTAAAGAGAACAACCCATTTTTAGTACCCGTTTATTAGCTCATTTATGTGACTAGTAGCGGCGAAGCCGTGAAAAAAATACAGTTTTTTAATTTAAAAAATAACACCTAAAGCTTTCAAAAACAGAAAGCAAATACGTTTAGCGCTCAATTATCACGCTTCTAGTTTCGTTTAAAAAAACACAATGGAATCACTTAATATCTTTTTACGAGAACACCTTTTATTTACGGCCGTGGCAGTACTGATGGGCTCATATATAATAGCTTCAAGTATTTTTCCAGTCATTATATATTTAAGTCACACCAAAAATCTTGCAAAAAAACCCAACAGTCGTAGCTCCCACAGCAATGCAGTGCCAACTCTAGGGGGATTAGCCATTTTTATTGGACTTAGTATCATCATTGCGTTAATCACCATTATAATGGGGGATAAAACAGAGGTTTCTGAAATACTATCGGTTGTTACCGCGACTTCAATCCTACTATTTGTAGGAATCAAGGACGACCTAATGGAAATCTCATCTCGTAAAAAATTTATCACTCAGCTAGTGGCTGCACTACTAGTTATTTTACTAACAGGACACCGCATTACGGACTTTCATGGACTTTTGGGACTGCATACAATCCCAAGAGAACTTTCAATTTTATTTACGGTATTTGTATACATTTTGGTTATTAATGCCTACAACCTCATCGACGGTATTGATGGATTGGCTGCAGGAGTGGGAATTGTGATTTTTGGATTTTGTGGTGGCTATTTTATAGCCAATAACTTATTCATAGATAGCTTTTTATCCATCGCCACCATTGGAGGGCTCGCAGCATTCACAAAATACAATATTTCTGAAAGTAGAAAAGTATTTATGGGCGATACAGGCTCTATGATTATTGGCTTTATACTTACCTATCAAATCGTCGCCTTACTCGGCGCAGACATAGACTTAACAAATGACTATCCAATAAGCAACACACCAGTTGTGGCTTTAGCCCTATTATCCTACCCTCTATTTGATACCTTAAGAGTTTTTGTTATCAGAATTAAAAACAAAAAGAGTCCCTTTACAGCCGATAGAAATCACATACACCACAAACTCATCGACTTAGGGTTTACACATTTAAAGGCCAGCTTAATTGTTATTTTATACACCAACTTTATTGTCGGTGTATCGATTGCAACAAGACATTTAGACATTAACATACATCTTATGGCAGTGGTTTTAATAGGCTCTTTTTTAATGATGATACCACAATATATAAACAGCAAAAATTCAAATAACTAAACCATTATGTGCGGAATTGTAGGCTATATAGGACATAGAAACGCGAGCCCCATAATTCTTGACGGGTTGAAGCGATTGGAATACCGAGGCTATGACAGTTCAGGAATGGCACTCTACGACGGAAACCAGCTCAAAGTCACCAAAACTAAAGGAAAAGTGGCGGCCTTGGAAGCCAAACTTTTGGCAGAAGGAAATAATTCAGGCTATATTGGAATGGGGCATACCCGCTGGGCCACACATGGCATTCCAAACGATGAAAATTCACACCCACATATTTCCAACTCAGGAGATTTAGTGATCATTCACAATGGGATCATTGAAAACTATGACACCCTAAAAACTGAACTTATTAAAAGAGGCTATACTTTTGAGTCTGATACAGACACTGAAGTATTAGTCAACCTTATTGAAGAAATACAAACCAAAACAGGCTTAAAACTTGGAGAGGCCGTACAACTGGCTCTCAAAGAAGTCGTGGGAGCTTATGCCATTGTTGTTTTTGACATCATCAAACCCGATGAGCTGGTCGTGGCAAAAATGGGAAGCCCACTAGCCATTGGTATTGGAGATAACGAGTATTTTATTGGCAGCGATGCCTCACCTTTTTTGGCTTTTACTAACAAGGCCATTTATTTAGAAGATGGACAAGTGGCACTGGTAAGAACCCACAAACCCCTAAAAATATGGGAGGTCGAAGACAACGCTTCAACGCCCCTTTTGGTACAAGAACTAAAAATGAGCTTAGAAGCTACTGAAAAAGGCGGCTATGAGCACTTTATGCTAAAAGAAATTTATGAACAACCCAATGCCATTAAAGACACCTATCGCGGTCGCTTACTGGCAAATGAGGGACTGATTAAAATGGCGGGGATTGAAGACCATCTCACTAAATTCCTCAATGCAGAGCGCATTATTATTGTGGCTTGTGGCACCTCTTGGCATGCGGGACTGGTCGCTGAATACATTTTAGAAGATTTAGTACGTGTTCCAGTAGAAGTGGAATATGCTTCTGAATTTCGCTATAGAAACCCTATAATTACCAGCAAAGATGTCGTGATTGCTATTTCTCAATCTGGTGAAACCGCTGATACCCTGGCAGCTATCAAACTAGCCAAACAAAAAGAGGCGTTTGTATTTGGCGTGTGTAATGTTGTTGGCTCTACTATTTCTAGAGAAACCCATGCGGGAGCTTACACCCATGCAGGTCCCGAAATTGGGGTGGCCTCCACTAAAGCCTTTACCACTCAAATCACCGTGTTAACTCTGATAGCTCTAAAATTAGGTCGTGCCAAAGGAACTTTGGACGAGACGACTTACAAGAGTCTGCTCAACGAATTGGAGATGATTCCAAAAAAAGTAACACAGGCACTAGAAAGCAATGAAACCATTTTAGAGGTGGCAAAAGTGTATAAAGACGCCGCAAACTGTTTGTTTCTGGGACGTGGCTATAACTTCCCTGTAGCCTTAGAAGGGGCTTTGAAACTCAAAGAAATATCATACATCCACGCCGAGGGCTATCCAGCTGCGGAGATGAAGCACGGCCCTATTGCGCTTATTGATGAGAATATGCCCATTATAGTCGTGGCCATTAACAAAGGACACTACGACAAAACCGTGAGTAACATCCAAGAAATTAAAGCCCGTAAAGGGAAGGTTATAGCTGTTGTGACTAAGGGTGATGTGACGGTCAAAGCACTGGCAGACCATGTGATTGAAGTTCCAGAAACTCTAGAGTGTTTATCTCCCCTACTGACTACTATCCCATTACAGCTGTTTTCATACCACACAGCGGTCCTATTGGACAAGAATGTTGACCAACCACGCAACCTGGCAAAATCAGTAACTGTAGAATAAAAAACTAAGAGTGACTACCGGTGGTAGTCGAGAAAAAATAAAAAAATTAATGAATATTAGAAGAATTGCAGAAGAAGTATTTGAAATAGAATCAAAAGAAATTGCAAACCTTTCAAGATTATTAACTATTGATTTTGAAAATGCAGTAAAATCAATTATTAATAGCAAGGGTAAGCTTATAATATCTGGAATGGGTAAGTCTGGAATTGTTGGTAAAAAGATTGCCGCAACATTGGCTAGTACAGGTACACCAAGTTTTTTTTTACATCCGGGTGAAGCATACCATGGAGATCTTGGAATGGTTGAAAAAGAGGACATAGTCCTTCTAATTTCAAATTCTGGAGAAACAGATGAAGTTTTAAAAATAATTCCATTTTTAAAACACCAGAAAAATACAACAATTTCAATGAGCGGTAATCCAGATTCTTCATTGGCAAAAAACACTGATTTCCATTTAAATATATCTGTTAACGTTGAAGCTTGTCCTTTACAATTAGCACCAACTTCCTCTACAACATCAACTATGGTAATGGGTGATGCATTAGCTGTAGCATTAATGAAGCTGAGAGATTTTAAAGATGTTAATTTTGCTAGATTTCATCCAGGAGGAGTCTCGGTAAAAGACTTCTTCAAAATGTTAGTGATGTTATGAAAAAGGATTCATTACCACTGATAACCCCAAATGAGTCTATTAAAAAGGTAATTAATATCCTAAGTTCTGGTAAATGTGGATTAGCGGTTGTAGTCAATGACAAGAATATTATTGGTGTAATATCTGATGGAGATATCAGAAGAGCAATGGAATCTAATGAAACAAATTTCTTTAAATTAAAAGCATTAGATATTATGACTAAGGAACCACATACGGTTTTGGAAACCACAAAATTAAAAATTGCAGGGGATTTAATGTTTTCAAAAAAAATAAATTCTTTAATAGTTAAAAATGATAAAGGTTTATTGGTAGGAATTGTACAGTCTTATGATTTAGGTCTTTAATTAAATGAAAAAGATAATCGTAATTCCAGCAAGGCTAGCCTCGACTAGATTACCAAATAAAGTACTCCTAGATTTAAAAGGTAAGACAATATTACAAAGAGTTTATGAGCAGTGTCTTAAAGTTAATGGGGTAGTTGTATTTATTGCCACCGATAGTCTAAAAGTAAAAAAGAGTTGCTTAGAATATACACAAAATGTTATCATGACTAGTGTGGAACATAAATCTGGAACAGATAGAATTACAGAAGCTATTAAGGGTTTAGATTTTGAGGCTGTAATCAATGTACAAGGTGACGAACCATTTATAAGTCCTTTATTGATTGAGGAGTTGTTTAGAGAGTTAGAGGCTAAAAAAGTAAAAGTGGTGACTGCCTGTGAAAGGTTGTTAACTTCTGAGGAACTATTTGATCCTAATGTTGTTAAAGTGGTTAAAGACAATGAAAATAATGCATTATATTTCTCAAGATCATGTATTCCATATATTAGAGACAATAGTCAATTATTGATTGATGAAAAGAAATTTTTTGAAAGTGCAGTTTTTTATAAACATGTTGGTATTTACGGATATAAAAAAGATTTTCTAACAAAATATTCAATCCTAGATAATAGTAATTTAGAGAAACTAGAAATGTTAGAACAGCTTAGAATTTTGGAAAGTGGATTTAAAATTAAAATATTAGAAACAAAATTTAAATCTATTGGTATAGATACTGAGGATGATTATCAAAAAGCAATAAAAATGATAGAACATGATATTTAATAATGACACTAATAATAAAGCTCTAAAAATTAAAGCTTTTCTATTAGATGTAGATGGAGTTTTGACAGATGGTAGTATAATTTATGATGACAATGGTCTTGAGTATAAAAAATTTAATGTTAAAGATGGGCAAATAATTTCTCATTTGAAAAAGTTAAATTTTAATATTGGAGTTATTACTGGGAGAAACTCAAAAGTAGTTAAAAACAGGTGTGACGAACTTAATATAGACTTTCATAAACATGGTATTAAGGATAAAAAAATAGAATACCAGAACTTCAAAAAAACCTATAATTTAAAGGATGAAAATATTCTTTATATAGGAGACGATATTATCGATCTAACAATTTTAACAAAGTGTGGTATTAGTGTTACTCCTAATGATGCAAGAAATTATATGAAAGAAAACGTAGATATCATTACTAATTCCAAAGGAGGCGAAGGAGTTTTTAGAGATGTTGCAGATTACATCTTAGAAAAGCAGAATTTACTAAATAACATAATTGAAAATTTAAAAAAATAAAGAAAAATGATTTTACAAAACATACCCAATATTAAAAATACAGATAGTAACAATTTCTTTTTGCTATCTGGTCCTTGTGCAATTGAGAGTGAAGAAATGGCTCTAAGAATAGCAGAAAAAGTAGTAAAAATCACAGATGCTTTAAAAATACCATATATATTTAAGGGTAGTTTTAAAAAAGCGAATAGAAGTAGAATTGATAGTTTTACAGGAATTGGTGATGAAAAAGCCTTAAAGATTTTGAAAAAAGTATCTGATACTTTTGGAATACCAACAGTAACTGATATTCATGAAGTTTCGGATGCAGCAAAGGCTGCAGAGTATGTGGATGTTTTGCAAATTCCAGCTTTTTTGGTTCGTCAGACAGATTTAGTTGTAGCGGCCGCAAAAACAGGAAAAGTTGTAAATCTGAAAAAAGGACAATTTATGAGTCCTGCAGCTATGAAACATGCTGTTCAAAAGGTTAAAGATGCTGGTAGTGATAAAGCATGGATTACGGATAGGGGAACCATGTTTGGTTACCAAGATATGGTTGTAGATTTTAGAGGCATTCCTGAAATGCGTGAGTTTGCTCCAACAATTTTAGATGTTACTCATTCACTTCAGCAACCGAACCAGACTATTGGAGTAACTGGAGGAAGACCTGAAATGATCGAGACAATTGCTAGAGCAGGAATAGTTAATAATGTAGATGGGTTGTTTATTGAAACACACTTTGATCCAGCAAATGCAAAAAGTGATGGGGCTAATATGCTACATTTAGATAATTTAGAAAGTTTATTAACTAATTTATCTGCAATTAGAAAGACCATAGTTAATTTATTAATTTTTTAAATGGAGCCCATTTTTTTATATTCTTTTCTGGTTGTTATATCATCAATAATATTTTCATCGATGATTTATAATGGTTCGAAAAGTATTTTAAATTTGGGTATTATTTTTAACGTTTTTATTGTTATTTATGGAATTGTTGGAATCAATACTTATTGGTTTGTTTTTAATTCAAATCTAGAAATTTTAGAAGAAATTATAAAGGTAATATTTATAAGTTCAATTGCATTTAATTTATTTTTTAGAAGAACAAAGTCATTAGATACCTTAAGAAAGGTAATTAAAACGCCAAATAACTTTACAATAAATTTGTTATTTACCATAATAACAATTTCTTATCTCGGTATAATGTTAGGTAATGAAATTTTATTTGTGGATAGAACCGAGGCATTTTCTTTACTTTACCAAAATAAATACATTTTTTTATTATCATCATTTCAAATAATATTATACATAATAATTGCATTTAATTACTACATTAAAGGTAAGGCTAGTTTTTTTTACGTAGCAACACTGTGTCTTTTTTTTATGTCTATTTTGACAATTTCACGACATGATTTATTTGCAATATTTGTCATAAATGTTTTCTTTTTGTTAAAAACAAATAAAATGTCTTCTAGTAAAGTAATGTTTTATTCAATTTTATTATTATTATTTTTTCTGTTTTTTAAACAAATATTATATGCCCAAGTACTCGGAATTGAGTACACTAGTGTGGGAGCTGATTATGGTGAAGTTATTAATTGGGTTAGGAATACTGTTAATGCTTTAAATACAAATATTGAATATGAATATAATCCCTATTTAGTAACTCTGGAAGGATTATTTAATCCATTTGTTAGTTCTAACAAACCTCTAAGTAACTGGTATATGGAAAATCTTTTTTACCAAAATTATCTTGATGGGAATAAATATGGATTTTCATTTATTGGGGAAAGTTACATAGCAGGTAGTCCCTATTTATTGATTATTGTTTTTTCTTTTTATGGTTATTTATTTAAAAAAGTAAGCTTCAAAAATGTAACAATAGTTAATTCAGTGATTCAAATAATTATTATTTTAATGATGTATAAATTATTTAGGTCTGAATCTTATAATTTCTTTAGATCCATAACATGGAGTTATTTAATTCCTCTGGTTGTAATTCAGTTATTTAGTATTTTTAATACTCATAATTATAAAATAAAGTCGTGACATACATATTTAATTATTTTAAAAAATTCGTGAATGTTGGAATGGGAAAGGTTTTAAGTATTGCCTCCAACTTCCTATTACTTTTTATTATTACTAATTCTTTTACTATAAAAGACTCTGGTTTTATATTTTTAACTTTTTCAGTTGTAAGTTTTTTAATTTTTGTCTCTAGATTTGGTCAAGATCAATTAATTGTAAAATACAATAATACACTTATTGGAAATAAGAATTTAGATGTATCATTTTCTATTGTTCTAATTGTTTCTACTTTGTGTTTTTTAGCAACAATGTTGTTATTAAAATTTAATTTATTCTACGTTAGCATTGATTCATTTTCATGGATATTTATTTCAGTAATACCATTATCATGTAGCTGGGTGTTAATTGGCTATTTCAGATCAAATAATCTTCAATTTCTAGCGAATTTTTCAGAAAATGGTGTTTTTCAATTTTTACTTGTTTTGTTTTTAGTTTTTATTCCTAAAACACTACATAATTTATATTTATCCTATGTATTCTTTGGATTTTTATCTTTTATTATATTACTCTTATTAAGTTTTAAAATTGGTTTACTTTTAAAATTTTCATTAAAAAATAGTTTAAATAACTTTCGAACTGGCTTTAAGATTATGAGCTCCTCGCTTTTGAGTTTTTTAATACTTAATATACCCATTTATATTGCAGGTTTATTAAATATCATTGACGATATTACATTATACAATGTGTGTCTTAAAGTATCACTTTTAGTAAATATTGGACTTGCAATATTTAATAGTCTCTATTCTCCAAAATATGCAAAATCGTTTATTGATAATGATTATAAATCTTTAAGAAAACTGTATAATCAAGCAAGGTTAGAGTTGGTTTTGTTTTCATTATTTCCATTAATTATAGTTTTAATTTTTCCTTATTTTATATTAGATTTTTTTAACCTTCAAAGTGATAATGCTTTTGTACTTAGGTGTTTTGTGTTATGTCAGTTTTTATGTGTGAGTACTGGAACTACAGGCGTTTTTTTAAATATTGTAGATAAAGAATCATTGCTTCAACGAAATACTTTAATCGGCTTAGTTATATCTTTACTATTTAGTATATTTTTAATTTATTTTAAGAACATATATTTTATGTTTAGCATGTTTGCTATTGGAGTGCTTCTAGAAAATTTTCTGAGTTATTTTTCTGTTAAAAACCTTTTAAATGAAAAAATATAAAATACTCGTTCTAGAGGACAGAAGCTATTATAAAGGACTCATGGATTTCGATGAAAAATTATACGATATTCAATATAATGGTTTAAAGTATTACAAATCTGATTTGAAACAATTTGATTTAATAATTTCTTTCAACTTTTTAAGTGATTTAGGTAATTTTATAATTACAAAAGCTAAAGTTCAAGGGGTTAAATCACTGCTATTGGCAGATGGCATTATTGAATGGAGTAATTTATTTAACAATAAAGATTTTTTAGATAAAAATCTAAAGTTATTTCATCCAATTCTTCATGATTATTTTTTTTGCGTAGGTAAACAAGAAGCATTCTATTTTAATAGTTTAGGTCAAAAAACTTTCAATTATATTCCAACAAGAATGAAAAATATTAAATCTAGTAAGTCTAACATGAATAAGAATAAGGCTAATGCTGATACCTATGATTTTTTGTTGACTACAGCTAATACACCATACCATAATGATGCAGAAAAAAATATATTACTTAAAGTTTTTAAACAAATAATAAAAGAGCTTGATAATATGCAGTGTTCTTATGCTTTTAGAATTTATAATGAATTTTTAATTAAAGAATTAAAAATTAGCAAAAGGGACAATTTTATTGAAGGTAAATTTGATTATATATTTAATGATTTTAAGTGTTTAATTACTACTCCAAGCAGTATTATTATTAGCGCAATGGAATGTATAAAGCCCGTAGCACAAATTATTTATCGTGACACTCCATTGTTCCTTCAATCTGGTTGGATGATAACAAGTCTAAATATCGATACGACTATTAAGTCTATGCTTAAAAATGAAAAAGAGAGAATGAATTTTCAATCATATCAATTAGAATATTATAATTATGATAAGGCAGATGTTAAAGATGTAATGTTATTACCCAAAGAAAAAACACACATATCCGAGGATTTTAATACAAGGATATATAATATGATACAATCAAAATTTAATTTTAATATTGAGTATTTTGCTAAAAAAATATTTTTAAAATTTAAAAAATAAAGAAAGAATTAAACAACATAATTGTAAAGTATATGTTAAAAAATAATTAAAATGTCCTCAATAAAATTAAATAAAAATATTAATTTATTAAATATTATTACTACATCCTCACCCATTGGTGGAGCTCAAATGGTTTTGCAAGAAAATGTGTTAAATAATTCATTTAATAATTTCGTTATAACTGGAAATGAAGGAATTCTTACAGAGCAATTACGTAAAAATGGTGTCGAAGTAATAATTATTAATGAACTAAAAAGAAATTTTTCATTATATGATATAATAGTTTTTTTTAAAATTATTAAAATCATAAAATATGAAGAAATCGATTTTGTTATTTCTCATTCGTCTAAAATAGGGGTTTTAGGACGTTTAGCTTCTTTTTTTACAAAAACCAAGAATGCTTTTGTCGTTCATGGCTGGTCATTTAGTAATGATAAATCATTAATAGCATCCAAGATATATCTTTTAATTGAAAAAATAATGAATCCATTTAGTGATCACGTAATTTTAGTGTCAAGGTATGATCAAGAAGTTGGTTATCAAAAAAATATATTGTCATCAAACAATACATTAATTTATAATGGTAGTAAAGATTTATTTAATGTTAAATCAAAATCAAAATTAAATAATAAAATAACAATAAGTTTTGTTGCACGATTTTCTTATCAAAAAGATCATGAGACATTATTTAATGCCTTGTCTAATCTAAGAAAAATAGATTTAAATAAAATTATTATAAACTTAATTGGAGATGGAGAGTTAATGAAAAAATACATAGATAAAAGTAATGAATTAGGAATTAATAATTCATTAAATTTTATTGGTGAAACTACAGAAGTTGATAAATATTTATTGGAATCAGATTTATTCATGTTAATTTCAAACTATGAAGGGCTTCCCGTTTCTATTATTGAAGCTTTGTCTGTAGGTCTTCCAATTATCGCTACAAATGTCGGTGGTGTTAATGAGTTAGTTGATGATGGATTGAACGGTTTTCTTGTTACCAAAAACGATCATGTTCAATTAACTGAAATTTTATTAAAAATAATAAACAATAATTCTATCGATCTAGTTTCAATGGGAGAAAAATCTAGAAATATTTTTAAAGAAAAATTTGAAATTAATTTTATGACAAAAAACACAGAAGATTTAATATTGGAAATTTTAAAAGAATAATTTATTATTCTTTAAATCCAATAATATCCGGTAATTAAAACACAAAATAAATGAGTGCAAAAGATATAAACAGTAGACCTTTAATAACTATTATTGGTGGTAGCGGTTTTGTAGGATCCTTTTTAATCAAAGAATTACAAGATTATAAAGTAGGAAATTTAGATAAAAATCCAAGTCCTTTTTTTGACAATATTACAACAAATGGTGATATACGAAATTTGGATGAAATAAAAATTCCTAAGGGTACTAAGATTGTTATTTTGTTGGCAGCAGAACATCGAGATGATGTTTCACCAACATCTCTCTATTATGATGTAAATGTTCAAGGAACAAAGAACGTTCTTCAGGCGATGGATAATACGGGAGTCAAAAATATTATCTTTACAAGTTCCGTTGCTATTTATGGATTAAATAAAACTAACCCTGATGAGAACCACCCTGAAGATCCATTCAATCACTACGGTAAGAGTAAATGGCAGGCAGAGCAAGTTATCAAAGAATGGTATCATAATAATCATGATGGAAAGTCTATTACCATAATTCGTCCTACCGTAATATTTGGTGAACGAAACAGAGGGAATGTTTATAATTTGTTAAAGCAAATCTCATCAGGAAAATTTATGATGATTGGAAAAGGTCAAAACAAAAAATCTATGGCTTATGTCGGTAACATTGTTGCCCTAATAAAAGATAGATTAGAGAAAAAAGAATTAGGCTATCATATTTTTAATTATGCCGATAAGCCTGACTTTTCTATGGTTGAACTTACACAAACTATAGAAGAAAAAATGAAAATTAAATTACCTAGTGTTAAAACACCCTATTTATTAGGAATGATGGGTGGATACGGTTTTGATCTTTTATCAGTATTGACACGGAAAAAGTTTTCTATTTCATCAGTTCGGGTTCAAAAATTTTGTGCAACAACTCAATTTGACGCTTCTAAAGTTCGTAGTGTGTTCAAATCACCATATACTTTAGAGGAAGGCTTAAATAAAACTTTGGAATACGAGTTTATAAATAAACAAGAAGATGATATTTTGTTTTACAGTGAGTAATTATGTAAAACTAAAGACAAAATTTCGCGAGATTTTAGAGGAGCGTATGATTTAAGCTTCGCCAATGGAGGAGACCAAAACAACAACACTATTCCGGAAAGACCTGTCTGTGAACAAATAGGAATTGCTTTGGATGGATCGGGTGATAAAATACAGTCTAGTAGTTAGTTGTTAAAAAAGTAAACTTTTAAGTTCTATACTTACTATTCTCCATTCCCCAATCTTCTCAAACGTTCCGTAAACACATCTGCAACAGCATCTTTATTCTGATGCGTCCCAATATAAGTCAGAAAAGTACTTTCCTTAAAATAACCAGTCATATTCTCAAGTAGCGCTTTTTCTATTTTTCCATAATAATTAGATAGAAAACAACGACGCATAATATGTGAGACACAGACTCATATTTTGGGCATTTATGATTTCTTTTTTAAGAGTCCTTGGGTCGTTAATCAAAAAGCCTAAAAATCTGATAAAATAGTCACTTAAGTGCTTATGTATTCACTTATTACAAATAGTTTTAGC
>ENA-OQVM01003443-OQVM01003443.1-marine-metagenome-genome-assembly--contig:-NODE-3443-length-17123-cov-17.716473_pt1 | contig 17123 bp, 22 predicted proteins | sample MGYA00237776_ERZ505498 | MGnify/ENA primary metagenome ERZ505498 (study PRJEB26159, sample SAMN06265151) | marine metagenome | isolation source: Helgoland LTER site | place: Germany:Helgoland, sampling... | reverse complement strand
GCAACAGTCGCTCCAACATCTGCAACAAAATCTCCTAAACCATAACCCGTCCTAGTTCCGCCACCTAAACCAAAGTTAATGTCAGAAATCTCTCCGGTCGCTTGTGCAGTTTCTTTAGGAAATGGCGCTATTGAACAACGGCAATTAATTACCTCACTAGCCGGGCCGCTTGGGTCTCCCGGGTACATCATTAAAGCACCTCCAACCATAAAAGGCTCATTTTGAGGAACTGGCTCACTTGCACCGGCTTCGGCGTGTGTTGACCTAGTTCTGTCATCAAAAGACGCAATCCACTCTTTCATCATATCGGCCGCCGGGAATATTGTGTTTGCAGATTTTAAAGTTGCAAAATTCGCAGCACTTGTTGCCTCTGTTCTAACTAATCGCTCCGCTTGAAACGCCGAATACCTATTGAATTGGCTTCTTAAAATCCTAGTCTTTTCTGCAATACCTAAATTCTGAAAATCAATATCAGTCATTAAATTTTGCGTAACTTTTTGAAGTGTTGCCTTTGCAGTTCCACTTACTAAAGTAACCCTTTCAGCACCTACGGCAGAGCCATAAGACGCAAAAGAATTTTGCCATTCACTAACATATTGATTTGGATTAACTCCCTTTTTTATGTATTTATCAAAATTTCTTGCATACCATTTGGCAAATTGTAAACCAATATCAGAATATAAATCACGATAAATTTTAAGTAATTCGTTTGTACTAAATAAAAGTTGAAAAGATGTTTGACCACTAGACAAAAAAGATTCTGCTCCTTTATAGTATTGGTTTTTATAGTATCGCCTTACTTTAGAGGATTGCCTTTTTTCGGCTTTGTCCAATTCCTTTTCAAAAGCCTTTTGCCATTTGTCTTTGTCTAACCTCAATTAGTCGTCTTTTAATTTGTTTACTTCTCTTATTGCCCAATCAACCCCGGCAGTTCCACCCCATAAGTTCCAAGCAACGTAGCCGTTGTCCTTCCAAGGCTCTCCCTTATATTTAGGATCTATCTTTGCGTTTTCTCTGTGGCGATTAAATTGTGCCATTCTTTTAACAACATCTAAAGAAATATTATCTCTGTTTGCGAGTTGCGATGCTCTACGCCAACCGACTTCTGTTCCCGCAGTAACAACATCACGCCCATATTTTTCACGCCATTCAATCATCCTTTTTGCGTTGTTGGTTGCAGATTGAGGATAATTATTATAAGTTTCAGCCTTAATTATTTCGTTTTTTTTTTGACCTAAAAACTTGTTTACGTCTACATCTATTGGCTCAATGGGTAAATCAATATCGCTTGGATTTGTTGGAATTAAATTAGCCGGAATAAAGTAATCGTCTAATTGAGTATTTTCCTCATCTTTTCCGTAGTTCATTGCAGAACGCTTTTCGTTTGGAGTAATCCACCAGGCCTTTGATAATTGGTCAACTACCTTTTCAGTTTCCTCTTGCATCTCAGGAATTACAGAAAAATCAAACTCAATACAAAGTTTGTCGCCATATTTAGGCGCTAACCATCTGTTTAATTCGTCTTTAATTTTTATAAGTTCCGGAATAACTGCGTTTTGATATAATGCTTTTTTAGCCTCTTTCATATTGTTGTAAGAGGATGAATCAGTATTGTTTAGTAATTGCACCGGTACATTGTAGATGTTACATAAATCTTTTATTGAGGCGTTGTATTGTGCTATCAAAGAAACATCAGAGGCATTTAATCCAAAATTAACCCAACTCATTTTGTTTGGAGTTATGATAATATCTCCGGCATTGTCCGAGCCTTGATGCTGACGTCTGAATTTATCTTTTAACTGTTGCGCTTGTACCTCGTTAATATCGCCCATCTCAGAAGTTAGTAAACCTCTTGCAGTTTGGTTTTGTAAATATTTTACTCCCGTTTGTACCGCCTCATTGTTTGTTGTTAAAGAACGCAAACCCGCTCTTAATGGCGATTGTCCGTACATATGCGATCCAGTACCATCATAGTAAGGATTGAAGTCTTTAATGTGGCATATTTCAGACGCATCAATGTATTTTGTTCCGTTGTATTCTAATTTATATTTAGATACTGGCTCCATTATACCATTAGATATAATCTCCATCACTTGCGACGGCATAACATACAACTCTGTAAATTTGCCAACATTTGCTCCCGTATCAGGGCCAATTCCATAAATATATCTGTTCCCGGTTAATTTACCAAAAGCAATTAATTCCGTTAGCCAAGCATTGTAAGACTGTGCCGGATTTGGTCGCTCTAATATTTTATGTAATTCAGTATCTTGTAATTCAACCAATGCGTTTTTTTGCAATAATGACGCCTTTTGAATAGACGCTGCATCCATCATTCCTGAAGTTAAAGCCTTATATCTTTTATAATCGTTTTCGTTTGTCTTTTCATAAACTTGAAACGGAATTGTTGTTGCCGCCTTTGTGATTAAATTAATCAAAGAATATATTGTTGCGTTTTTCTGATACCCTTGCGTAATATAAGAATCATCGTTCTCAGTATTCCAAAGAACAGAATTACCTAGCCAGTTATAAATGGCTCTGTTATATTGCTCGTTTGTGTTTTGATTTTTTTTTGAAAAATTGAATCGGTCAAGGAATGAGGCCATATTTTAAAGTAATATAAAATTTTCGTAAAAATACAAAATTTAAAATTGTTTTTAAACTACAAAAAAGTTGTTAATTAAATTCCTTTCAATAGCGTAGGAAGTTACGTCAATGTGTTCATCGTGTTTAGCGTTTGGAAACGTGCTTACTTGTTGTAAAAACGCATCATTCCAATTATCTTTAACTAGAAAAACTCTACCGCCTTCAATAAATGGCGAAGATGCTCTCGCTCGTTCGATTTTAGAGTATCTAACAAAGTTTGTTTTTATTTCTGATACGTTGTATCTAGTTTCACGCCTTAAAAGCTGCACAAGAGATTTTCCGGATGCTTTAGGCTCGACTAATATTTGTGATATTGGAACGCCACAAGATTGCACAAAAGAAGTAACAAAGTTTTTTAGTTCAGGCATTTCCAAGTACTTATCAATGCTTTTAAATATGTAAAGATTGTCGCCACTTTTACCGCTTATTTGTATTCCCGTTGGATCGTTTCTTGTGTCTTTGGTATAGGCGCCATCAATATACATTTCAAAAGATATATCGCTAGGTAACTCGGATCTGTGTATAATATTAAACCAATCTTTTCTCCATTCTCCACCCTCAGGAGGCGAAGGGATTTGTAAATACTGACCACTAAAAGTATATCTGTCCGCTTGGCGTATTGATTCAAGTTCCTCAAAAGAATGTTTCTCAGGCCATAACGCATTATTATCGTCATCCAATGCAGCCAACTTTAAATGATGCCATTGCTCCCCACTTCCGCCATCTAATAAATAACCGCTCAAATCCTCCTCGTGCAACCTTTGCATAATTACGATAATAGGAACATCCCTATCATTAACCCTTGAACGAATAGTTGTATTGTATCGATTGTTTATAAACGACCGCCTAACGTCAGACAATGCGTCATCAGGTTTTAATGGATCATCAATTATAATTGCTCCACCAGTACCGGCACCAAAACCAGTAATTGCACCTCCGGAGGATGTTGCATAAACCCCACCGCCCTCGGTTGTGTACCATTTCTTTTGTGATTGTGAATCCTTTTTAAGTTGTAGATTCCAAATGCTTTGGTAGGCGTCTGAATTAATATATTCTTTTGTCATTGAACTATTATCTAGCGCCAACGAATCGGAATAAGATAAATGAATAAACTTTGCCATAGGATTTTTAGCAAGTGTCCACGCAATAAACATTTTAACGGCTAATTCAGTTTTTCCGTATCGTGGAGGAATATTTATTATAAGGCGCTTTATTTCGCCGTTATGAACTTTGTGTAATGTGTTGGCTAATGTTCTATGAAACTCTGCTGCCTCGAATTTATTTCCGGTATTCTCTTTGAAAATATAACGAGTAAAAAACAAAAGCGAATCTTCACATTTTTGTTTAATTATTTCGTTAATACTCATCGTTTAGAATGTCGTCAATCTTTTTTCTTGCTTCGTTTGATAATTTGCTCGTACTAACCTCTGCGGTCATTTCTACCTCTTTACGTTCAATATAACCTCGCTTTTTGCCTTTGGTTTTTAAATAGAATATTGTTGCAGTAGTGTTGTCGTTTTCAATTTGCTTATGAAGTTTTGATTCTACAAAATCCAAAGTCAAATTTTCTAACTCATCAACAGACGCTTTAAAGTCTTGGTCATCTTTGTAATACTTGTAGAATGTAGACCTTGCACAACCGACTATTTTACAAGCAGTTGTAACTATTCCAAGCGATTTCTCTAACGCTTCTAAAAGATTCTTTTTTACTATGTCCGAATTTGTTGTCATAACGCAAAGTTAAAAAAATATAAATACATAAAAAAACCCCCTATTTCTAGGAGGTACAAACTTAAATTTTATGAAAAGAATTTTAAACTTGGTCGTTCTTAATTCTCTGCTAAATTATAATTTTTCTTTTAGTTGTGCAAATTTATTTCCCACACAATTCGCAAACTTCTTTGTCTGTATCGGTTTTGTCGTCTTGGTCGTCATCAATAGGAACATCAAAAACTGGTAAATCAACCCCCCATTCAACTAATTTTTGTACATCCCATTCATTTGCTAGTATATCCCAATCCCACTCTCCAAAGCCTACATTGTCTTTAACAATAAACTCTTGCTTTTGTTCTTCTGTCCAACCTTGTGCAATATCAATCCAAACCTCAAACAATCCGGCAGACTTACAAGCCTTTAAACGCATATTTCCGCCAAGAACAATCATATTCTCATCAACTACTATTGGCCTTTTCTCTAACATCTCAGGAAACGCCTTAATTGACTTGACTAATTTTTTAAATTTAGAATCTTTTATAAATCTTGGATTGTCCGGATTTTCTTTAACAGATGCAATGTTTACTTTTTTTTTCAAAAGAGTAATTATTTATCTTGTGTAAACCAAACAAAAGAAATTCCAACCACCGCAATAAAGAATTGCAGACAATGTTCTGTTTCTCCGGTTAAATCTGTTTCGCCAAAATCGTCATCCATATTAGAATTCCAATAATTAGCGCCAAAGCAAATGCCGAATAAAGCAAAAATAGTTGTGTTGAAGTTTATGTTCATACTTGCCAGTATTTTTTGTAAATATACAAATATAATTCTATAACTTTTTTTTGTGCTTCCTCTTGTGTGTATATTTTTGGCGATACTTTTTTGTCGCCATTTTCATTAATTTCAACTTTTAAACCTTTTTTTGTGGGTAAAACGCCAACAGTAATATTGTTGTTTATGCACCATTGCATTGCCTTTCTGTGTTGGTCAGTTTGCGGAATGTTTATTTTTTTGCTTTTAGGCATTAGTATATTGTTTTTATTATACTATTTGCTACTGCCTCAACAACATCAACTGTTACTGCATTGCCGCACATTTTATATCGTTGTGTATCGCTTATTTTACCACTTTCTCCGTACTGAGTCCAATTATCTGGAAAGCCTTGTAATCGTTCACATTCAATAGGTGTTAATCTTCTTATTTTGTTTTCATTAATAATCCTCTCATCAGCTGAAGTTGCCGTTAATGTTGGGGAAATACCATTTGTTTTATAAACTCTATTTGTTTTTTCAAAAACTGATTCTTTTTCAATAAATTCACAAATTTGTTTATCAAATATATTAGATTTTATATTTAAACATTTTTTTAAATCCAACCAATTTTCTGCGTCAGGTACTGCAAAAGATTTATCTTTTCTAAACCAATGATCAACTTTTGTTTTTTTTACATTAATTTCTTCAGAAATCTGTTTTATTGACTTTGTTCTGTGTTTTTTTAAAAATTTTTGTAATTCTTTAGTATCTATTTTATATTTTCTAACTTTTACAATTTCAGGAATATTATCATATAAAACTAAATTATCTTTTGTTACTGCGGTTAATGTGTTAGATGTTCCATTTTTATTAATTTCAATTTGTTGCTCTGTTTTATTGTCTTTATTATATCTGCCACGCATAGCACCAATTACCGCCTGATTACAAGCAGTATCTAAAGTTTGAGCAACTCCTTTTCCAACTCTGCCCCTCCTAGTTTCTGAATTTGAACGTGAATAATTTATACTATCCCCTTCAGTTGCTTCTTCATAACCTTTTTTAGTACCTGAATTTATTTTTATTATAGGCTGACCACTCCCGTCCTCTCTTGCTCTTGCGGGTATAGTTGGACAGTCTCCGTCTTTTATTTTTCTAAAACCTTTGCCGTCATTATGAGTTCTTAATGTTCCTACTTCGACTTTTTGTGCATTGAGTTTACGTTCAATAAGGTAACTTCCGTTTCCGTCTGCTCCATATCTTGTTGTGAGGCAACAAGTGTTTGTTTGTTGTCTTTGTAACTCATTAATCTGTTTACTACTTTCTCTGATAGGAAATACTTGTCCTCCGCTTCCGTTTCCAAGATGTCCGACAAGGTAGATTCTCTCTCTGTTTTGGGGTAGAAACCACTTTGTATTAAGCAGTTGCCATTCAAGTCGATAACCCCCAAGGTTGGTAAAGGCTTGGATAATTGCCCAAAAGTCCTCGCCATTGTTTGAGGAGAATGTTCCTTTAACATTTTCCCAGACAAAAAAACGTGGTCTGCACTCATCGATGAGTCGAATTGCCTCGGTAATAAGGGAGCTGCGTTGTCCTCCCATCCCTTTACGTTTTCCAGCAAGACTAAAATCTTGGCAAGGCGATCCGAAAGTGATTGCGTCAATTTTTGGTAATTGTGTTCCTCGAACATCTGTAACTGATCCGACATAATTTGAATTTTTAAAGTTATTTTTATAAACGTCTATTGCGTATTTATCTACTTCTGAAAAGTATGAGTTTACTTCAAAACCCGCTTTTTCAAAACCTAAGTGAAATCCGCCAATCCCACTAAATAAATCTAAGTGATTAATTTTAATTTTTTTCATTTATTTTATTTTTAAAATGGTACATTATCATCGGTTACAACCTCAAACCTTTTTGTATTTAAATCTACATCCCTATAAACACCGCCGTTTTTAAAATCAGGCGCAATGTCAAAATCGCCTAGTTGTCCGTTTTCTTTTCGTTTTACTTTTTCAACATACATTTTCACAATATCCGAATCAAATTTTGTACGTTGTCCAATACATCTATAAACTATTAATCCGTTGTAGGCCTTATTAAAAAAGTCAGCCGAGCCACTTATATCATACAAAGTTGGTTTTTTATAGTTTCCGTTTTCGCTTTCTATTTTCCTAGGGTGTGCCACTAAAAATAAATGTGTATTTGTTTGCTGACAAAATTGTGTAATTTCTGATAATACTTTTCCAATATATGAATGGTCTCTTTGCGCTGAATGGTCGAGCATATTCCAAGGGTCAATAACACAAACATTTATTCCTTTTTGAAATACCAATTCTTTAAAATGGTTTAATATCGCTTTTAAAGTTAAATTCTCTAAATCTATTTTAACCCAAAAAAAATGGTCTTCAATAAAATCTTTTGTGTTATTTAATTGGTTATTATCGCAATTAGTTTCGTTTAATTTGTTTGCTATTCTTTTTATGTGTCCTTCATATGGGAATGATTCAGGAGCAAAAATTGCGCATCTCATATCGTAGGTAGTTGCTAGGTTACAAAATATTTGATCAATTACATCAGACTTTCCTGAATTTGGTATTCCCGTAACAACTGACCACTCTCCTAAAGACATTTTGAAATATGTATCAGAGTTCGGCAAACCTATTGAATAGTTTTTAACTCCCGCCTCATTATAATTTAAAACCGATTGCCAAATATCATCAACATTTAAAACGCCCTCTAAAGGAAAGTTCTTAGCGCCTTTTATAACGTTCCTTAATGTTTCTGCTCCCTTAGATATTAAAATCTCGTTAGCATCGTTATAATCGCCAAAATCAACGTATTTACAACGATATGCTCCAAACCTTCTTGCAAGTTCTTTTCTGAGTTCAATTCCCGGATTGTCGTTATCTGTGCAAAGTATTATTTCTTTTTTATCTTTAAAGTATTGCCAACAGTTGTCCAAATATTCTAGTCTTTGGCTTCCTTTAGATGCTCCATTTGGAACAGAACAAACAGAATAAATACCCGCCTCGTGTAAAGTTAAAGCATCCATTTCTCCCTCAACAATATAAATTTTGTCCATTTCTTTGATATTGTCAAGGCCATAAAATATAAGTTCCGCACCTGAAACCATTTTAAAATTCTTTTGCGAATCTCTATATTTTACGTTTACAAGTTCATTCTCTCGGTAGTAGTTAAAGTTTACGGCTCTACGCTTTGCGTTTACTTGCGGAAAATACTCCATTGATTGCCCAACCTTCCAATGTTTTAAAGTTGGCTCTGTGATGCCTCTACCTTTAAACCATTCAATAACTGGCTCAGAAATATTTAGTTTGATTTTTTGAGGTACAATATATTCTTGCTTTTTCTCAAATTTTGTAGTTCCACCCCAACCGCAGTTGTGGCAATTCCATAAACCCTTTTCTAAGTCTACTGACAAACATTTATCACGTTTGTTTTTTCTTGTATGGCTACACTTTGGGCATTGTGTTTTAATTTTGCCAGTCGTTTTATTACCGACATCAATATTGAAGTCTTTAAATGTTTTCATTAAGTTTTGTTTGTTTTCGCTAAATTAGAAAAAATATTTTAATTTTTCAAATCTGATATTTGTTTTTTTAAATCATCAATCTTTTGTTGCTTTAATGCTGATAAAAATTTAAGTCTTAAAATATCTAATTTGCCAGGTAAAAACCAATCATCAGGATATGTTACCTCTAAATATCTCTCTATTTCTTTTAATGTTTCCTCCATTACTTTAATTGTTTTGATTTATTAATATTTATTGTCGCTACTTCTTTGTTTGTTAAATTGTTGTTTTCAAAGTCTGTTGTTTTTGGCAAAGGTTTTTTAAACCATTTCAATTTTAGATCCTCCAACTCAAATAAAAAAATTCCTTTCGGTGTGCTATTTATGTAAATTGGAACATCGCCAAACTTTTTTGATTCTTTTATTAGATATTCGTATTTAGGTTTTTCAATTATTAGTTTGTCATAATGCGCAGCTCTGCATTTTAGTTCAATTCTGTTTTTTGTTTCAATATCGTAGCAATCAGATTTTGAAAAATTATCGCTTGTATCAACTAACAAACTATAATAGTTTTTTGATAACCAATCAAACAAATCAGATTCACGCCAATATTTTAATTTTTTATAATGCACAATAACCACTATCACATTCATTAAAGTCATCATCAAATAACTTTGTTTGTTTTAAACTTTTTCTAATGTCTTTGTATTTCATACCATTTTTAAAAGTTCGTTTACCATATCCATTTTCCTCTGAATCTACAAACCATTGAAATTTATTCGGATGCTTATCACTCATATGTTTTAATAATACTGGCGACCTATGGAAACAACCAACACAATTATTTAAGTAAGCAAATCTCACATTTTTATCTTTCCAATAATTCTCAATAGAATCTTTAAAAGTTGGATTATCTATTAAAGGAAACTTAGGTTTTTGCCACTCAATGTCTGCCCATTTATTTTGAGTTTTACGTTTACCTACTATTGCTTTAAATTCTAAGTTGCCATTTTTATTTGCTTTTTCTAACATTGTTTTTGCTCTCCTTTGTTCGTTGGCTCTAAATCCTATTCTCATTTCTACAACTTCATTTATTTCTTTTCTCCACCAATCAAAAATAGGTTGCAACTTCATTTCAGTAGTGCAAAACCTTTGAGTAACATTTGGTAAATATCTTTTACCATTTCTTACTGTAATTTCATCAAAAGTCTTTCCAGTTACCCAATCAATCTTTGATCCTATAAACTGCTCCAAATCTAACATTGTATAAATAATCATATCTTCTTCAAGTGTTCCAATAAATTCTGTGCCTAACCTATCAGAAACCTCTTGCCTTATTTTTTTATCAGGAAAAATGCAATTCTTGTCATCTGTTCTAACTAAAGAAAATACATTGTAATCTGCGGGATAATTTGCAGCAATATAACTTGATGTTTTTCCTCCACTTAAACTATTAACTGTTTTCAATTTACTTGTTGCCATCTATAACGTATTTTTTTAATTCTTGAAACTCGTTTGTTTGCAATGTCTGCTTTATATTAAACTCGTACAACTCTCCGCCTTTTGTTTTTGCGCCTAGTTCTTTTTGACCAGTTGCCGGGGAGGTATAAATATAATATTCAATAATCCCTTTTATTTTATTATAGCCTATTGGTTTAGTTTTAGAGCGGTAATCATCCATAAACCTATCAATGTACTTTATGCCGTTTTTATCTGTGTTTCTTAATTTAAGAATACTTAAAAAGTTTTTCGCCCAAAATTGGTCATCTCTTAAATCTTTTGCCACATTGTAAACATCTCGTAAATTATATTTATCAATACGCTGAATTTTGTCTAAGCACTCCAACCATTTGTTTTTTTGCGCTTTTGTTTTCGGTCTATAATTTAAAGGAAAAAGGCTTATGAAATGTGGAAACGCCTTTTCAGTAATCTCAGTAAATATAGGCGCTTTTACATTTCGTACATTATTCTTTTTTATATTATTTATATTATTATATTTATATATAACCTTGCGCTTTTCGTCAATAGGGGTATTGATCTTTTCGTCAATAGGTATTGCGCTTTTCGTCAATAGGGTAGAAATGTAAATTCTTCTCTCTTTTATGTTCTTTGTACCCTTTTCATAAATCATTTTTATTTTTAGAAATTTATTTCTTTCTAAATTAGAAACCCATCGTGAAACAGTAGATTTTGAAACCTCATAAAGTTGTGAAAAATATTCATTAGAGGCGTAACAATAGCCTTTTTCATTTGCCAAGGCGGTTAATTCGCCGTACATTAATTTTTCGTTAGCCTTTAAATTTTTAGAATATCTTACCTCTGCCGGTATAACGGCATAATAGTTTTTCTTGTTTTCCATTTTGAAAAAATATTTTTACAAATTTAGCTGATATTTTAATGAATCGCAAAATTTTCTTAGTTCTTCAAAGATTTTTTTAAAATCTTCCAAAGGTATTTCGCTATCCTCGTACTTATACCAAAGCAACTCAATCAGTAAATCAAACTCAACTCGTGTTGATTTTCCGATATAACTATAATTAGTTATTTTATCTGTTGTTGAACTTTGCGTATATCGCACTTTTTGTTTTTCAGCGTCAAAGTAAATGGTTTTATATTGCATTTTTTTTTAATTTTTAAAGTAATTATCGATAGCTTCTTTACAATCGTCAAAGTTATTTAACCAAATAGCCTCCCAATTGCATTTTTCAAGCCATTTAAGCCATTCTTTTTGCTTTGGTGTAGGTTTGTTATACTTATATTTTAATTCTATCGCTAAACCGCTTCTTTTTGAGTTTGGCGTAAAAATAAGTAAATCAGGAATACCCGGCTTTGTGCCAAGATATTTTAATTTGTATTGTTCAAAAGGCGACCTTTTACCCTCATTCATAGGATGCGTAAAAATTGCATCAGGATATTGCATCTGAATATAATTAATCACGGCTCTTTGGAGTAAATCCTCGCCCTTTAAATACTTTTGATATGGATTTGCCCTAGCCATTAAATTGCGTTGTCTAAAACCTCTATAATATGCCTAATCTCAGAGCGTTCTAATTCTGCAAAAAACATTTTGTTGCCTTTGTAGATTGTTACGTTGTAATGATGCTTTTTTGATTTTTCAATTTTTATTTCTAATTCGTCCATATTAAAGGTTTTTTATTTTGTGTTAATGTTTCTGTTGTAATTAAATCGTCAGATTCAAATTCTGCCAACAACTTTTGTTTTTCTTTTTTATCTAAATAATCGTTTCTTTTCTGTCTTAGTCTTTTTAACTTTATTAAAAGAATATTCATTTCACTTTCAATATCAGAAATTACAACCTCTTGATTCGCCATAAAAAAAATTCCCTCGATTTTGTTGTACATTTCTTTAAAGTGTGGGTCATATCTCAACAAGTCTTTTGCCGTCCTAACGTGATGGACTACTGTTGCGTGATTCATACCTAAAAAACTCCCGACCTTTGCATAACGAAATCCTTTAACCTCGTAAAAGGCAATCAAACAAAATATTTTTTTTACATCAACAACATCTCTAATTCTACTTTTTGATTTAGGATCAAACTTTAAATTTCTTATAATTAAGTTTCTTAATAATTCTAAATTTTCAATCATATAATATTTTATAAAATTAAACTTCCATCTTCTGAAAACTCATTCCAAGAGTAACCTGAAACAATTCCAGTTTCTTTATATATTTTCCAATCGCTAAACGCTCTTTTCCAACCTCTACGACCTTGGTCAATCATTTCCTCACTTAATCCGTAAACCTCTACCGAAAAAGGATAGTTAGTTTCAACCGCTATAAATCTAAAATTTTCAGCCGGTATTCCTAACATATCAGAATAAAATGCGCATTGTAAGTGATACCCATATTTGTAAACGTCTCTTTTAAACGCCATTGGTGCATTATCTTGGCACGTTTTAACATCACTAATAAAGTTCTCAACTCTATTTAAACAGTCGGGCCTTACTCTAACTTGTAAACCCTCGTGTTCTAAATAATGCGACAATTCAATTTCGCCTTTGCAGTATTTTTGTGCTAAATCGTGATTTCTAAAGTTATTAAGAATAGCAGTTATTTTTTGGTGTTCATCAAATCCAACCAATTGTTTTCCTTCCGCCTTTTCTTTTTCAATGGCAAATTGCTCTTTTCCCGCCTTTGTACGTCTGTCAATTTTTGGCATTACGTGAAAGTCTTTATAATACAATTCAGGCTCTAGCATTGCGCAATGTACCGCAGTACCCAACGCCATTGCAGATGATTCAAAAGGTTTTTGATTTAAAAAGTGATAAACCGATTTTTTAAATATTGCTTTTAACCCTGATGCGCTTATTCCAGGCGATGAATGATAATCCTCATTTGTGTCAAATAACGCTTTTACTTCTTTTTGTTTTGTTTCCATTTGTTTTTTATTTAACGATTGATGTTATAAAAAGAATAATTATTGCCACTATTACTGATAGCAATAAATAAGTTGTTAATCCTATTCTAGTTTTTGATTTATTCATATTTCTACAATCTATTATCACAGATATAATCTGTTTGTTCTTTTAAAATTTGTTGTAATTTTTCGTTTTGTTTTCCTAATTTTTTGTTTTGTTTTTGCAACGCTTCAACTTGCATTGTTAAAAATTTAATCAATTCTTTTTCCATAATTTAAGATTTTAAATGTTAATATTTGCCTAAATTAAAAAAATACTTTCAATTAAAAAAATAATTTATAAAAAAAAGCGATTCCAATTTGAAACCGCTTATTGATTTTTGTTTGTCAATTACCTAAAATGGTAAATCATTTACTGGAGCTGCCGCTTGTGCTTTTTGCTCAGTTTGTGCCTCCGGTTTCCAAGTATTAACAGAAACAGAAACATCCTTTCCGTATTGGTCAGCCTCTTTTTTATCGCTGATATTTAATTTTACATATTTTTTTCCTTCATATTCAAAAATATGTTCTGCCGGTAGATTTGACAGATTAATTGTTACGGCTCTAAAAGTTCCGTACTCTCCTTTTACTTGCTTACCGCCTCCGCAGTAGATTGTCTCTTTACTCATTGTTTTACTATTTTAAATTAAACTTATTTATTATTTGTTCTCTGTAATCTTTTTTCATTTTATACGCAATTAAAACCTTTTTCGATTGGTCTTTTGTACCCTTTAAAGTTGCGTTTAGTTGTGATTCAGTTAGCCATTGTCTGTCGTCTGTTGGCGTTTTTGTAGTTGGTTGGTTATCTGATTGGTTTATGTGTTTAGTAATATCCCAAACTTTTTTTCCATTATAATCAACTACATTTGGGTAATTGTTTGAAGTTTTTGCAACATCTGCTTTTAAGTAAACCATTTTTTTAGAATATAAAAATCTACCAATTCCAAATTTAACTGCTGCCCTTTTAAAAGCGTCTGAACTTTGACCTTTTTGCGCTTCAACATTACTTTCGCTTCCGGCATCAGATCTTTTATATTCAACACCATCAGCGTAAATTGTAATTTCACAAAAAAGCATCCCATTTACAGAATAATATCTATCTGACCAATTACAATGATTATCAAGAACATCTTGAACGTCTCTACTATCAATGTAGGCAACACAAGTCGCCTGAGCCTTATGTTTACTAAAACTTTGCACCCTCCATTTATAGGGTATTTCTTTTTTTAATTCTTGTTGAATTTCTTTAAATGTTTTCATAAAATTTAAAAATTTAAGGTTAATTCTATTCCGTTCAAATTAAATTCTGCGCCTTGTAATATTGACACTTCATTAATTGTAAAAGATTTCGGATTTTGTAAACGTGATTTTAATGTTGGCATTGTGCAATTTAGCAATCTACAAACATCATAACGCTTTAAATTTAGCCGTTTCATTTCGGCCTTAAAGTTGTTTTCAAACATATTTTCTATTTATTTTGTTACGCAAAAATAAAAAAAAACTTTCAAATAAAAAAATTATTTTTAAAAAAACCGCCGAATAACAAAGTTGTTAAACGACGGCTGACAAACAAAACAAAAGAAAAAAGTTTAATTTATTATGTTGGTTGTTGGTGTATCGTCATCATTGTTTGGTAAATGAGATACAACTTTAAACTCTGCATTTTTTACGTTATAAGTAAGGCCATCAATTATTGATGATTGTGGATCAAATTCATTAGCCGAAAAGTAATGCCATATTTTATTGTGAATAGACATCGGCTCTCTTTTTAAGTTTCTAAAAGTTCCGGTGTATCTTGTTACAAAGTTTCTGTAATCATTAGATATATTTTTTCCTAAAACAGTCATTAAATCAATACTAAAAGGCTTAAAAGATGTTTGAGGATAGGCGCCTCTTGTTCTAAAATACCCTGATTTTTGGTCAGGTATTCTAGTAACTTTTTTAATGTTAGTATTTATTCCTACGTTAGTTAATTTAGAAATAAATTTTTGGTCAGATTCACTAGCCGATGTTTTAGATTGTAGGATTTGAAAATTATCATAATAAGTTGTGTCATATTCAGTATTTGAACATTGTGTATTGGATATAAAAAACTTAATAGTTGCGCTTGTACTTGCACCAATGTTTATATCAGTATCATTTAAAGCAATATTAACATCAATCCACTTATTAGCAAATTCTGTTGTTATTGTATTCGTGCCAAAATAAGTTGATGAAAATTTGCCAATTTCAGAATTCCAATAATACCCAGTACCATTTACAAACGTAAATATTGTATAACTTAAATTTGATGAAATATTTGGATTTTGTGAATTTAAAAAATGAACATAATATTTTACTTTACAAGTAAAGTCAGAATATTTTACCTCTTGTGGATTAAAAGCATCAGTTTCAAAAGAAAACATTTGCGTAAATCCAGTAGTAGGAGCAAAATCTGCTAGTTTCATTGACCGCCTACCTTGAAAGGATATTTCATCAGTTGCAATTTCTGCGTAGTATGGTAATGCAGTTACCTCAAATGTACAAGGAACACCAATACCACCATCAAAAATGCTTAAAATATCTCCTATTAAGTAACCAGTTCCATTAGTAACAACTACAAGAGATTGCACTCCGCCTCCTGAAATAGTAGCCTCAACGACCATACCGCTTCCACTACCATCATAAATATTATAATTTCTAGTACCACTTGCAAAACCACTACCTGGATTTGTAATGTTTAAAGTAGGCGGTAAAGAGGTATTAACAAAAATATCAAAACCATAATCTCCATACTCAAAACCTGAGTTATAAAATGCGTTTTTTGTTTTTAAATATCTACCAAGAATATGAACTTCAGATGCCGGTTGTAAAAATTCCCTTGACAAACTGTTTCCGGTTTCTATTAAATCGTTTTTATTACTGTAAAGAACTTGTTTTCTTTCTGTTCCAATATTAGCACCTAAATAATTATATTTTCTAAAATCTAAATATTCTTTTGAAGTGCTTTCTAATTGTGTTGTAATTTTATCTCTTATGCCAGTTGGAGTTGTTCCGGATTGCACCTCATTGTAAATCATATCTTTAACGTAATAGTCAAAAATATTTGTTACTTCAACGATATGCCATTTATTATAAGATTGGAAAATTCTTAAATTATATTGTCTAAGTATTAATTCAAGTTGTTCTTTTGCATTTAGCAACCCATAATCGCCAGTCATTTCATCAAATCCAAAATCTAAAGTTGTAATATTTTCATAATCAGTAGACGCAAAAGGTAAAAATGTTCTAAATTTTATGTCTGACGCTATATGAATATCTAAATAAAGATTTAAATTTTCTAATATTTCAGTAATACGTTGCAGATTTGTTTTACTTATTGGCGCATTGTTGTTATTATAGCCTATTGGACTATCAAAATTGTTTAAAGTACCTAAACCATCAAAAGCGTTAAAACTTACCGCAAATGGCGGTGTAATCATTTTCTCTTTATATCTGTCTACAACTAAAAACCCTGACCAATATTCTGCCCAATTTGTGTAGCGTTCTGTAATTTTATCAGAAATACAACCAATTGATTCAAAAGATCCTCCTACATCTAAAACATTACGCCTAAAACTTGTTGATGTTGTTAGTGTTGGGTCAATAGCACTATCTACGCACTCAATAGATTCAATACTTCCTCCATCATCTGAAACCCTATCAGAATATAAACCGCCTTGTGTTTGATTGTAATAAACGACAACTTTATATTCTCTTTCGTCAAACTTATAAAAATCATCATAAGTAACGTCATTAGTAACAAATAGATTTAATTGACATTTTGAGCCAATTATTGGATTGTAAAAATCGTTAGATGATTGCCAAGATATTGAAACCGGATTTGCGCCTCCTATCATTGGAAGTATATCGCCGGTATAATCTTTTTTTAATATTTCAACTTTTTTCCCATATCCTAAAACATCGGAAAACTCTAATCTGTATTTTACGCCGTATGCCATTCTTTTTTTTTAGTAAACCCTTACCGCAGTTTCGTTTGCTCTTTCTATTGCAATCAATAAATCTTGTCCATCAACTCTAACCTCTCC
>ENA-OQVM01003440-OQVM01003440.1-marine-metagenome-genome-assembly--contig:-NODE-3440-length-17138-cov-31.160483_pt1 | contig 17138 bp, 10 predicted proteins | sample MGYA00237776_ERZ505498 | MGnify/ENA primary metagenome ERZ505498 (study PRJEB26159, sample SAMN06265151) | marine metagenome | isolation source: Helgoland LTER site | place: Germany:Helgoland, sampling... | reverse complement strand
AAGGCAATCCAAATGCCTCAGCATATTCAGCATCAAAGGCTGCGGTAATAGCAATTACAAAATCTTTAGGTAAAGAATTGGCCGAGTTCGATATAGCAGTCAACTGCGTCACACCAGCAGCTGCGCGCACCCGAATTTTTGATCAAATGAGCCAAGAACATATCGATTATATGTTGTCTAAAATCCCCCGCGGTCGTTTCGTCGAACTCGAAGAAACATCCGCAATGGTATGCTGGCTATTATCCTCCGAAAACAGTTTCACTACGGGTAGTGTTTTTGATCTCAGCGGCGGTCGTGCCACGTATTAACGCAATTGGCCAAGGTAATCTCTAGTGGGGTGCTGTCAAACTAATGAGAACTCGCATCACACTTCTTGCACAGCCTAAATCTATGCGTTCAACAATTGACGCTACTCGGCAAGAGCCGCGGCACGGTTCAGCTTGAAATTGGTGCGTGAATAGAAACGGTGATCCTGCAGGCCCACACCCAGCCTGTGTTGCGCCTTGAGCGGACAAGAGTGGCACCAGCCAGCAAACAGCTGCGTAACCGCGTGCCAAAACAAACATGTTTGCAGCGCCGCGCAGGCGTGCGGGCGCGTGGTGGAAATAGCGGGTATGGTCAACCAAAGGGGGGACAGCATCATCGCCAACCGGGTGATCTCAGGGCTCGTTTTGAAGTACCTGAATGGGGAGTATTTTGTCATACGGAGAGGCTATAAAGCCGCCCTGCCCGTCTCACGTTAGTTTCTCCTGACAGTGCCTACCCGTTTTAAGCAAGTTTAATATCACAGGGCCGTTAGCTGATCTGAGCCCCCGCTAAAACCAGGTCAAATTTAACGCTTAGGAAGGGTTTAGTGACTTTTCCAGAAAGCTTGAAACCCTTTGGGAAGTCTTCAGCGCGCCGTTCGGTGTAGGTCATCACCAGATCATTACGAACTCCAAAAACCGTATCCTGATCCAGATAAGGATCATCATCGGGAAAAACTTCAGTCACCAACGTGTGAAAACCTTCCGCTTTTATAATGTAGTGAAGGTGCGACGGGCGCCAAGGGTGGCGCCCTGCGGCCTGTAAAATCTTCCCGACAGGACCATCATCCGGAACCGTGTAGCTCACCGGACGGGCTGTTGTGAACGCGTAGCGACCCTCCGCGTCCGTTGTCATGAGCGCGTGAAAGGAATGAATATCTTGATTGGGATCTTGGCTCGAATAAAGACCATTTGGGGCGGTCTGCCAAATATCTAGTGTCGCACCCGCCACTGGTCTGCCATTGGTATCGCGCACAGCGCCTTCGACCAGCAAAAGTTCTCCGTCATATTCCCCCTTTAAATCTCCACCAATCTCCAAAACTGGAGGATTAGAAACATGGAAAGGCCCAAGGACTGATGAACTGGTCGCATCTGGTCTGGAATTCAACATATCAACCAAGGAGGACAGGCCGAGGACATCGGATAAAAGCACAAATTCGTTACGCTCATCCGTCGTGATTTTTCCCGTCCATTGAGCGAGTTCAAGGCCTTGTCGCCATTCCTCATGCGTTAGGTTCACCTCTTTCGCAAAAGCATGTAAGTGCTTTGCCAAAGACGCTAGGATTTCACGGGCGCGTGGATCGGTATCCTCTCCAAAATAGCCCGTGAAAACTTCAGTTATATTGTCCTTATTCACATTTCGCATATTCTAAACCTTAGTTAATTAAGCGGTCAGCGCGCGATCTGTTGATCGCGTTATATTTTCTTGAACGCTATCGGCTTTACAGTTTCACTTCGTTCACAACGGGATTGGCGCAGATCCCAATTCCTTCGATCTCAACCTCAATGGTTTCACCATCCCTCAACCAGCGAGGGGGGGTTTTTGCATGGCCAACGCCGGGTGGCGTACCCATAGCTATCAAATCTCCCGGACATAGGGCGGCAAACTCTGACACTGCGGAAATGGTGCTTGCGACAGACCACATCATATCCGAGGTTGTCGCGCTTTGCAGAATTTCGTCACCGACGCGACTTTCAATTTTTAGGCCAGCCGCACCTTCAGGCAAAGCATCCTTGCTTACCACGAAAGGTCCAATAGCACCGGTTGCATCGAAGTTTTTACCCGATGTCCATTGGTGCGATTTTCGTTGAAAATCTCGAACAGATCCATCGTTGAAAATGGTATATCCGAAGACATGATTTACAGCCTCTTCAGGTGTAATATGTTTTCCAGCTTTGCCAATAACAACCATGAGCTCCGCTTCATAATCCAATTGTTCTGAACAGGCTGGGCGCATCATTGGAGCACCCGCAGGCATTAGAGACCTTTGTGTGCGCATGAAAAAGACTGGATATTTAGGGATTTCATAACCGCCTTCTTTGACGTGATCGACATAGTTCAACCCTAGGCAAATCGTCATGCCCGGTGATGCAATCGGCAGAGCCGGTTTGAGCGAGGCAACCGGCACCGATCTGCCTCTTGTTGAGATGTCTTGCAATTCATCAAGTGTTTTCCCTGAAGTCATAACACCCAATAAATCTGGACCAAGCGATGAATCTTGCTCTGTAAGATTTATCGCACTGTCTCCTGAGACAAGAAAAACAGCGGTTCCACCAGGGATTTGCCCAACCAAAAACTTCATAATACGCTCCTATCCCTCTACTTTTTGTATGTGTATCAAGCGCGCACGAGCGCAGATGAACAGACCCACGAGAACTGCCGGGCCAAAAATCCATGGATTGGCAGACATAATCATGGCCGCCAATGCAAAGCGAATTGCCGAGTCCCAGTATTTTAGGCGCATAAAGTCAAACTGTGCGAGCGCACTGGCCAGCAAATATAACGCCAAGATTACCTTGGCCAATAGCCCGAGCAATGCGCCAATATGAATATCACCATCATAACCCACCAGATATGTTACAGCTCCCGCGCTAGACCTGGGATCAACCACCGCAGCAGGGATCAGCAATAATTCGGGATAAAAGGCGAATACAAACGGAATAACGAACATAACAACGCCGGAACGCACCGCAGAAAAGCTGGTGGCAATTGGATCGGCCCGCGTGATGGTTGACGCAGCATAGGAAGCCACTGCAACCGGTGGCGTGATGGCGCTCGCGCAAGCGAAATAAAAGATAAACATATGTGCGGTAAAATGGGCAATCCCTAAGCCCACCAACAACGGTCCCATTAAAAGCGCGGCGTTGATATAGGCCGGCACCGCAGGCATCCCCATGCCCAGCAATATCGCTAAAAACATCGTAACCAGCAAGGCTACAAACTGAAAGACGATTGGCGCCGATCCACCTAAGTCCAATGCACGCAACCACCCCAAAACATCCAATGCAACAAAATTTGCAAGCCCCGTTAGATTTAGGCTTACATCAATAACGGACACAGCCAAAAACATGAGGTAGAGTGTCGATATCGTCACGCCTGCATTTCCCAACGCATCAAACAAAAGGCGTGGCTTACGGCGAAATTCGGGGTCAATAAATAAGAGCAAGGTCAGTAGGATTGCCGCCCACCAACCAACGCTTCCTGCGTCCCCTGCTGAATTCTGAACAAGTTGCATGATCCAAGGGAGATGAGTGGCGCGACAATTATCTCCAATTTGAAGTATTTCAGCCCCCAATAGCCGCGATAGCGGATCACAGCCAATTGCATCCTTGGGGATCAACAGCAGAACGACAATTAAGATCAGTGGCAGAAAGATTTGTATAATATGCAAACGGTCACGCCGGCTCAGGCGCATGTCGGGGGTGAGTTCGCCAACGGCAAGAATGCCTTGTTTTCGAGACTGGAACATGACCGACAAAAACATGCAAAAGAAATAGGCCACGGCTGGGATCGCCGCGGCAATTGCAACTTCTCGGTAAGGAACACCTGTCATTGAGGCCAAGACAAAAGCAGCGACACCCATTATCGGCGGCATTATTTGCCCGCCTGATGAGGCCGCCGCCTCGATTCCGCCCGCATAGACTTTCGAGAAGCCACGTTTCACCATCATGGGTATTGTTAAAACACCTGTGCCCAACACATTTACAACGGGCGTCCCAGTTGTGGTCCCAAACATGGCCGAGGCGACAATCGCAGCATGGGCAGGGCCGCCGCGCAGGTTACGCGTCCACAAAAAAGCAATTTTAATCAGAACATTGCCCCCAGAGGACACGGCCAACAAGGCGCCCAAAACGACATAGGGAAAGACCGTGTTTAACATGATATGAATGAATTGCCCCAATAGGCCAGACCCCTGATTAATCAGGATATCATGAAGGCGGGCGCGTCCATCCAACAAGCTCCGCGGCTCACCTCCCAAAGAGGTTATCAGGTATTTATTTATCTCCGAAGAGCCAAAATAATACCAAATTAAAACTGTTAAAAGCGCATAGGCTGCCAAAAAAATTGAGATGAAAACGAGGGGAAATCCCCAAACCTTTATGGTATAGGTTAGAAAAACAACGATCGAGAGCGCAATAATTGCAAACAGCCAATTTCCCGTAGTGGCCAGGCATTTTGGGTTTTCGACGCTGGTCGGCAGGGGCAAGCCCATGGCGGCCGCCAGATCTTGCTCTGTCTGCAACGTGCGCTCAATCAGTGCGGCCCGCTCACCACTTAAAACATCAAGTATGCAAACAGCTTCATGCTCGATCAAATATGTCAGTGAAATTGTGAAAGCTGCCAGGATAAGAGCACTATCCATTGCCAAACCGGTCGCACGCCAGACCGGAGAGCAGTTTTGCCAGCTCCGCCAAACAGAGCTTTTCAAGACCACTATGATCATCATCCAAGTAAAGACGATAGGATAAAAAATTTCGTATGAAAATCGCCGCACGGCCAGGTCCGGCATGTCCAAAAGGGTGCGCCAGAATTGATCCCAGCCCGGAATTGAAGGTGTCGAATTTACCATTCCGACCAAAACCAAAAACAATGCCAGACAATAGATCAGTTTGGACGATCCAAGGCTCGGGGAATGGCTGTCTGGATTGGTCAAAGTATAACCGCCTTAAATGTGTCTGGGTGTTTGGATGCAAGATCGACCTGCATCCAAACTTTGATCTTTTATTTACAGTGCACAGTCCGGCAGTGCATAGCCAGCTTCCTGCCACGCGCGCGCTGCACCGGCATGGTACTTTACAGGATTGGGGCCGCACATGCCCGATTCACGGGCGCCCAAGGCCTCTAATCCAATATTCCGTGCGTAGGGTGCTTTGCCATATATCGCATCGAGTGTTTCGATATGTGCCTTCGTCAGATCATAAGCCAAATCATTGCTCATCGAGGCATTGACACAATTGCCGCCGACAGAGCCTCGTGTTCGGAATGTGTCATCTTCTGACACAATGGTCGCATTCTCACCAAGAGTTTGCATTTGAGAGAGTGGCAAGGTGAAGGGTGCAGACCCAGGCGCACCTAACACGCGCTGCATGGCTTCACTCTCATACATCGCCTTCGGAATGGACCAGAAGGTCATTTTTCCAGCTGAAAGCGCTTGAAGCGGACGATCAGACGGCACAAATTCGGGCAAGACAGCCGCGTCTGATGTTCCTTCTGTGATGGTTGTTGCCATCTGGGACCAATCACTTTGAATCCCCTCGTAGCCCTTACCCTCTTCCATACCTGTGATGACCTGGATCAAACCACGCGCCTCTGCTGTTGCGCCGCCCCGTGGTGGTCCATTCAAAATACGCCGGCCTTCCAAATCATCCCAGCCCTGAATTCCAACAGTATCATAGGCATAGAGCAGATAGGCGCCAAAAGAATAAGGATATAAAATACGCAGATTTGAGGCCAGTTCAGCCCCTTTTTCCGCGCCCATGGACGCGTAAGGGCCAACACCTTTAGACATCAAAAAGGGGAGAACGAAAGGGCATATGCCAATATCTGCCTTACCTTCAGCCACCGCCAAGGTGGCGTTTGCGCCTGTTTGACCGAGAGTGATTTGAATATCCGCTATGCCACGCGCTGCGGCGACTTCAGCCAAATGCGCGATCGTCAGATGCACGGCAACTCCAGGGGCTGAAGTATGTGCCGTGAGATTCTCCTTGGATAAAGCGGGCACAGCCAGAGCAATCGCACCACTGGTAAAAATAGTAAATAAAGTCGTCCTCATTTATATTTCCTCCTTGTTTCAGTAGGTATCTAGGTACCCGTCTTCTTGGTCTTCAGTCGTGTTTGATGGATTTGTCAAAATATGGAACCGGTGAAATCTTGGCTCGGATGCCAACAACTTCATGCGCCTCAACGGTTCGGCGTTTCGAGCCCGGTTCACCCCACAATAGCGTGACTTCCTGCCCCATCACAGCCTGCTCTGGTGCGATTAAAGCTGTCGAAAGCACTGCGCCTGCATTGGATGAGTAGGAAGACCATTGAGAAATGCCAATTGGAGATCCATTCAGCTGAACTTCATCATATTCAAAGGTCGCATACATCGGTACAGGTAGAGAAATGAACTTGGTCCGCGGAGTTTCTGTCCCCACAGCGCGGCGCATCACATCGAACACATCCTGATTGTTCCATTCTAAGGTGACTTTAACCCGGTGCGGGTCATCCTTGCGTGATACCAGGGCCTCGCGCCCCAAGAAATCATGCCCGAGATGGACCATCTTGCCATAGCCAAGCTCATTAGGCTCAACAAGATAATCAGACGCGTTGTTCGAATGGAAACTCCCGCCCAAGGAGGCTGCACCCTCGAAAGATTTTTCTGGCAACCACTCGCGAAACGCTTTCATCTCATCGCCGCAATACACTGCGGGGAATGGGCGCGGCATCCAGCCGGATTCTTGTGCGGCAGTTGGGTAGGTGGAGGCGCCAGCTTTGCGTAAATCATAGGCAAGACCAGCCTGCTCCACCTTTTCACGGACAGCTTGCTGTGCATCCCAAGGCCCATAAATTTCGAACCCTGGACGCCCGGCCATACCGTGCCGGAGCGCGCGCACCGTATGTCCAGCTATTTTGAATTCTCCGATGTGGAAGAATTTAATGTCTGGCAACGGACCTTCGACCACCTCTTTGAGCAACGGCAAGGCGTTTGGCCCCTGTAACTGAAACCGGAACACGTCGCGGCTCGGGCGTGGCACGATCATATTTTCGTTGCGTGTCACCTCAATACGAAGTTGCGATTGTTCTGCATTATATTGCAGCCAATTGCTCGCCGTGGGTGGGCCAACAACCCGCAAAAAATCATCGGATTCGCAAAATACAATTGCATCTGAGATCAAGTTTCCAGACTGGTCGACCATGACCAATTGCTTGGCCCGCATCGCATGCAAATCACTCAGCTTATTTGTTGCAAAATAACTGATAAATTTCAGCACATCCGCACCCCGCAAATGGAGCTCGGTCATATGATAAGATTGTTCAAATAGAACGACCGATTGGTGCCAAGCCCGTTGCTCATCGCGCCAATTGGTAAATTCAGGAGGAATTCCAGGAAAGATAACATGCCCTAAATCCGAACTGCGTAGCATTTGCAAAACGCCGCCAGCCTCACCAATTTTTTCTTCTAAGCTTCTATTTTTCATAGCATTTCCTTGAGTATGGATTTGAATTCCATTAGAATGGCTTCGCGCCACGATGATAGGGTATGACTGAAATGTTCTTGCCAATTTCAATTGTCATTAGATCTTCGGCCACGAGAACCGTCCCATCGAATTCTGCAGCGATCTCCGCCATCACCTGTCCAATCGGCATAGGATGGGGCGGGAGCAGCACGAGATGAGTGAGCATCGCCAGTTTAGGGCGGGTTTGCGCAAAAACGCGCCCCACGTCTTGAGGCGTTGCGTGGTGGTCGATGGCAATTTTTGCTCTGGGGTTGGCTTCAAAGGTCGCCGGTGTCGCAGCGGCGACCTCATGAATAAAAACGTCCGCTTCCTGTGCTTGAGCTATCAAGTTTTCATTATATCGCGTGTCATGACTGTGGACAAAGACATGACCACAATATTCGACCCTAAACGCATAGGCGGGGCGAATGAATTCTCCATGATCAACTTCAATGGCAATTATCTTCAGCCCATTACGATCGAACACAACTCCCTCCGAATAGAGGTGGGGAATAATTCGCATGTGCTCAGGATCAATTTCATGATCGGCGACCCTGATGTCACGATCTGGACGCGTGACCAACCACGATCCTTCGGCGATATCGTTCACTCCTGGCGGCCCATAGACATGTAAAGGACCACCTCGATTGGCAAAGGGTTGTTGGATGGTGCCAGTCATCAATAAATCAAAGAGGCCAGAATAATGATCGGAATGGTAATGCGAGAGAATTACCGTATCCGTACATCCGAGCGAAAACCCCGCTTGAGACATGCGAATGACCGTCCCACGGCCGCAATCAATCAGGACCTTTTCATGACCAGCTTCGATCATAGTGCTGGTGCCAAAAGCCTGTATATCAGGATTTGGGATCCCCGTACCAAGAAGCGTTATTCGCAATGTATCTGTTTTCGCGTTCATGAAATTTCTCACCTTTAAGTAAAGCTTGTGAGAAATTTGATATGATGTAAAATCAAAATTTAGACCGATCCATAAAAAAATGATATAACTTATGAACCCGAAATATCTCGCACAGCTCGCAACGATTGTAGAACTCGGCTCGGTGACAAAAGCCGCGCAAAAGCTGAATACAACCCAACCCACATTGTCGCGCACAATTAAGTTGATCGAGGATCGCGTGGGCGCTCCGATCCTACGGCGTGGGCGTCACGGCGTTACGGCAACTGAAATTGGCTTTCGGTTGGCAGAGTCAGGGCGAGAGATATTGCGCAGGTCTCAACAGGCCGAAACAGCCATACGAGAGTGGAAAGATGGGCAAGTTGGCGAAATCAGGATCGGTGTCGGCCCAATGCTTGCCGCAACATTGATGGGGGATTTTTTCTCTCAAATGGTTTTGGCACCACCCAATTACGGTATTAAAATCGTCTGCGAATATGCTGCACGCTTGGTCGAAAGATTGCATCAAGGTCAACTCGATGTTGCAATTATTCCATATGATCTGAACCGAGGTGAAGACCAATTGGTGCGTGAAAAATTATTTCAAGACCAGTTGGCCGTATTCGTTGGCGGAAATGATCCATTGGCCAATGAAAAAAATGTCGTACCCAAAAGGTTAGTACACCATAAATGGATTTCAGTCGGTGAAATCTCAGGTCTGTTTGACATTACCCGCGACACGCTGAACCATCTCGGTTTGTTGGATGTAATGCCGACTCTGGAAAACACCGGAGATGTGACCATGACTTTTAGGATACTTGAATCGACCCGGTCCTGCAGCGTTTTGCCATCACGTATTTTAGGTGAGATTCAGCCCCGTTACAACATCGCACCTGTGGACCTAAACGTTGATTTGCTCGCGCGTACTTTTGGCCTTTGGACCACGAGTTCAAGCAGAGACCTTTTAGAAACCGTAGATTTCTCACATCGCTTAAATATTTACCTTGCTGAAAAAGGATTGAATTAGGTGCTGTTAAACTAATGAGAACTCGCATCAGATTGCTAGCGCAGCCTGTATCTATGCGCTCAATAGTTGGCGCCACTCCACACCCAGCCCTCGTAGCGCCTTAAGCGGTGCTGTCAGACGAATGAGAACTCGCATCAGATTGTTTGGCTGTCATCAGAGCACGCCTGCTCTTGTATGAGAGTGATCTAATTCGGATTGAGAGGCAGCCTAGTGGATGATAGGCTGCTTTTCTGTAGTTTCTTCGCAGTAAAATTTAAGGGTTCAATATGAAACAAAAGAAACTCGAGCAGGTTTTGCAAATCCAGCGTGAGGCCTATTTTTCAGACCCAATTGAGACATATGAAACTCGTATCCAGGCCCTTATCCAATTGAAAAGGATGATTTTGGATAATCAAGACGCTATTTGCAATGCCATTGAACTTGATTTTGGATGTCGACCTAAGGAAGAGACGCAAGTGGCTGAGATATTGATGGTCCTTGCGGAGATCAAAGCGACACTTAAAGAGCTTAAATATTGGATGAAGCCGCAAAGGCGTACTAATAACTGGTTGCTGTTTCCTGGACTTAAGAACAGGGTTATTCCACAGCCATTAGGCGTTGTGGGCATCATCGTGCCTTGGAATTTCCCACTTAATCTGAGTTTGCTTCCCTTAGTATCGGTGTTTGCTGCGGGAAATCGGGCAATGATAAAAATGTCTGAAAACTCGATGCATCTTGCTCAGCTTCTTTCGAAAATAACACCGCTTTATTTTCCAAACGATAAGTTGTCTATGATTATTGAAACAGGGGATGTCGGCCCCAGGTTTTCCGCACTTCCTTTTGATCATTTAATTTTTACTGGCTCGACTGATACTGGGCGGAAGGTCATGGAAAACGCTGCTAAAAACCTCACACCAGTTACTCTAGAGTTGGGTGGTAAGTGTCCAGCTATTATTACTGAGAATTTTCCTCTCAAAAAAGCTGTTGAGCGCATTTTATATGTGAAACAGTTCAATGCTGGGCAGATTTGTACCTCGGTAGATTATGTCTTTGTTCCGCAATCTCACTTAGAGCGGTTTGTTGATATGGCAAAGACTATAGCTCCACATTTGGTGCCCGATATTACGTCTGTAGGTTATACATCAATAATTAATGATCAGGCTTATTCGCGAATTGTAGATACTGTTGCAGAAGCTGAGGCTGCTGGCTGTCGGATTGTGGCTTTGAGTGATCAGTTTCCAGACGCAGCAATACGCAAATATCCCCTTACATTAATTATTGACCCTCCGGTGCGAGGCTTGGCAATTGAAGAACGTGAAATATTTGGCCCGCTTTTGTTGGTAAGAACTTATTCAGATAAACAGCAGGTTATTAAATATATTCAGCCAAAACCATGGCCCCTGGCGATCTACCCTTTTACTAAAGACATATCGCTGGCTGACTTCTATATTGATCAATTAATGTCTGGCGGTGTGACCGTGAATGATGCTTTGATACATGTTGCTCAGCATGACTTACCATTTGGTGGTGTAGGTGCAAGCGGCATGGGGCACTATCATGGCTATGAAGGGTTTTTGACGTTTTCAAAACTACGCCCAGTTTCTTATCAAAGTCGATTTTCTCTAGTTCGTCTATTTTATCCACCATACTCTTCAAGTTTTAGACGATTATTTCGACTGCTCATGCGGTTTTTTAACTAGGTAAAATCGCCACGGATATAGTTTTAAGACAATAATAGCGACTTCATTTTTGTCAAAAACCAACCCAAAAAATAAAATCCAAGTCCAGTCAATGTGGTCGTAGCATAAAAGCTAAGCCGTTCTGTAAATACCATGTTGTTTAAAAATGGGTAAGGAAGCCCACCAGTCACAGAACCCTCAGGGATAGAATTAAGTGGTGCAGTTAAGGCTTCCGTCCATAATACATAAAGTAAGCACATCCCCACAATAGTTAACGCACCGTTTCGAATCTGTAAGAACGACCTGTTAAAAAAAAGAGCGTCAAAAATGATTAATAATGGCCCAAGTGCATGTAAGTAATATTCTTGAAACCAAACGATTGAGCCTGAATAATTCACTAAACTGGGATCGATGAAATATAACTTCCAATACAAGAAAACGACCATAGCATTTAGAACAGCTACAGCGGACACAAATGCACGATAAGTTTCAGGCAAATTATTGCGTTTTGATCTGTATAACAAATAGCTAGATACCATCGCTCCCGTTAAGCCCCAGATTGTTAAATAACGAAATTGAATCCCAAAATTTTCATAATTGGCAGCCGCAAATTGGTAAACAAAGTAACCCACTGAAAGCAATAAACAAACAAGCCTGTAGCGCAGAATAAAATTAGAACTAAAGTTTAGCATTACACGGCCTCTGAAAAGCAACATGTTTTCTTGCTCATAGTTAACATCTTCCTTTGGCTACACAACCGTAAACAAGAATGAAACTTATCACTGCAACAAAGCCATATTAAATTTTATCAATATGTAATTTCAGTAAACAGACAGGATGGCCGAGCCCATAACTATTCCCAACAACCTGTGTCAGCCAGCCACCAATCTGATCAATAATATCACTTGGGCATTCTACTGATCTCAACCTATCCCGCATCGAATGCCTGAAGCCATGGATCGTATACCTCTGCCCAACGCAGTTGACACAAAATACATAGGCAATAGGATTTCCCTGTTGAAATTTAGCTTGGGGGTAAAATGCAAAATTCATCCATAATTGAAAAAATACAAAATCAATTAAAAAGCAAGAAAGCACTTACACTGTCACCTATGGGGTTAGCTTTAGCAGCCTGTGGCGGTGGCGGTAGTAGTGGTGTTACTGAAAATGGATCTCCTCCAAGTGGCTTGCCGGGAGCGAGTCTCAATAAGGGCTCTTTGACTGTTACGACCAGCACACTTTTTGACCGTACATTAGATGTTTATGGTGTCAAACTTCTTGTAGGTGGAGCATCAGGCACTCAAGATGCTGTCCCAGATGCTTGGGCGCACAAAGTTGCTCAATCATATGTAATGCTAATGGATCCAACAGGATCGAACATTGACGTTTCCGCACAGGAAAACATGAAGGAAATACTATCTGGTGCAGACGGCACGTGGCATGAAGGATTCGGTACGTCCCAACGTATTTTAAAAGGAGCTGGAAGTGAATACCCGCTGAATCCTTTGCAAGATTTGAATGAGGGCCAGTTAGATGCCCAGTATGGTGCGGGAACTGAGGCGTTACTCAATGATATAATGCAAGACATGGTCTGGTACCAAAATAGCAGCCATGGCGAGGTTGTACCCACTGGCGACAATGATATTCATGAACTTTTTGAGCATCTTTTACACACATTGCATCCATGGGGCGTGAGGGGCGCTGTCGAAGGATCTGAGGAAGCTCTTAACTACACCAAAGTGGGTTCAAGAGATGCGCATGATGCCAACGATAACAGCTGGAAAACATCGGAGCTTTATTTGGCTATGAAAGAGGCGATGGATAATGGTGTTTTCGATCCATCTGGATATGCACCTGATCCATTGAATGATCCTGAACAATTCCACCCAGCAGCGACAGAATACACTTATATCCTTAATTTTAGCATGTGGGAGATGGGCAAAGAGTTCTGGCCCGATAAAGTCAATGGTGAAGGAGCATTAGAAGGTGAATGGAGCGTCACTGCATCTGATCCAGCAGGAGTGCTTGCAGAAAACCCACTGGGTCATGCATTATTCATGAAATACTTTGACCCTGTTTTATCTAAGCCTGACTTCACTACTCTGCGGAGCATGTTTCAAGATAATGACCAAGGCGAGTCTGGATATGTGCCCGATGCAAATAGTCCGCAGGCGTTTATCATGTCTTTTGTGGAAGATAACACTCAGTTCAGTTCAGAGGAGATTTTCTACGACCAACTATCGCCTCAAACTGATCTCGCTATAAACGTAGACCTGTTATAGTCTAGCCCATGAGATACTTTAGTTAGAGCTTCAGTTGGGAATAGCTTTAGTGCCGAAGCCCTAATGATGCTCTAGCTTATTTTCCAGTACTAACTATTTTTGAACGATAGCTATTGGATGACCACTGCCGTAGCTGCTCCCAACACCTTGCGTCAGCCATCCACCAATCTGATCAATAACATCACTAGGACATTCTACGGCCCTAAGCCTGTCTGGCATTGAATGACGTAAGCTATGCGAGGCACTGTCAGATTAAACTCGGTTGAACCGAGCAGGGTGTATTTGTAGAACCCACAAATGACAAAACACTCCCCATTCAGGTCCTCTAAAACGAGCCCTCAGATCATCCGCTTGGCTGTGATGCTTTATGTGTGGTTTCCGTTCTCATTCCGTAATGTGGAAGATCTTTTGCACGAACGAGGCATTGAGATCAGCCACGAAACAGTTCGGTTTTGGTGGAATAGATTTGGTCCGATGATAGCAGAAGTTCGTTGCCGTCCACTCTTCAGTCCACAACCATTTCAATCAGGAGCGCCACTTCTACTCAGGAGACAATTTCAAGCTCAATCGAACCGCCGCTCTTACTGAGTGGCGCCAATTATTGAGCGCATAGATTCAGGCTGCGCCAGCAATCCGATGCGTGTTCTCATTCTTCTGACAGCACCGTCAGGCAAGTTTAAATATGATTAATGCCAGGCTGGTCACTTTTATCAGTGCCGATTGGCTGTTCGCCAAATGTAACGCAGACTCACCTTTTATGTAAAAAATAACTCAAAACCATCGTTGCATTTCTGCCAACTGGCACATGCGGCTTGCGCGCTCTCATAAGCAGATGAGCTTTTAGCATCTTAAAGATCACGCCTAACATATTAGTTAAAAGGCATATCAAGTTGCGTGCTGCAACACGTCAACCCGTCAATTCCGACAAAATAAAAAGGCCCCCCGAGGGAGGCCTTTTCTCTGTTCCTAACCAACTTACCAATGCAGCAGGTTCAGGACAGATTTCTTGAGCTTGCGCCCAACTTAACCTTGCAGCAGGCTTAGTACGCCTTGCTTAGAAGCATTCGCCTGCGCCAGCATTGCTGTTGCCGCTTGGCTCATGATCTGAGACTTGGTCAAATCACCAGTCACTTTCGCAAAGTCAGCATCTTCAATGCGAGACTGTGAAGCTTCAGTGTTTATGATCACGTTGCCGAGGTTCGAGATTGTGTGATCTAAACGATTTGAGATGGCGCCAAGTCCGGCTCTTGCTTGGTTGATATTTTCCAAAGCCCGATCGATTGTGTCGATAGCAGATTTAGCAACAGTTGATGTTGTTGCTGAAACAGAGCTAACCGTATTCATCGAACCAGAAGCAGCTGTATCATCTAAGATTTTACCCACACCCTGTTTTGAGCCCGGAGTTGCAGTAATCGTGCCGGTTCCATCTGACTTGAAATCTGCAATTTCAAGTTTGCTTCCTAGAGCATTTGTGAGTGTCAGCACACCATTTGTAGAGCTCACCGAAATGTGGTCCATGTTGGCCGCTTGGAGTGCACGACCAATTTCAGCCTCAATTTCAGCGACCTCATTGTCATGGTCGACTGCAGTAGCAGAAACGCCACCAGCATCTGCCATAGTTGTTGATGTTGCACGAACCGTTGCTGTTGAGTCTCCATCTGTAATTTTGAAGGAGAACTTGTCAGCAGTTGAGAAGGTGAGCTGCATTGTCGTGGCGGTTGCTTTTTGGCTTTCAGCGGCTACGAATTCATCACCATCGCCTGCATTTTCCAGTAGAGTTGAACTACCTTGTCCACCAGCGTTGACAGCCGTGATGGAACCCGTACCCTCAGAAGAAAATCCAGTTACACTGAAAGTCGTGCCGTCTGCCTTCGTCAATACAACCTGACCGTCCTGTTCTGCGGCCGTGATGCTAGTCGTTGTTGACTGAGCATTAATAGAGTTTACGAGCCCTGCAAGATTACCACCACTTAGGTCAGCAACAATTTCAGCGGTAACTGCGCCAGCTCCCGCGCCATCTCCATCAATTGTAAATGTATACCGATCATCAGCGTTAAACTTTAGGAACATTTGAGATGCAACAGCAGGGACACCATCAGTGCTTTGTCCAGTGCTACCGTCATCCAATGTTGCGACCCCTGCAACACCAGAAATATCTCCAGTACCGGCATCTGCCAAGAAGTAAGCTGCACCAGCGTCAACAGCTGTAATCCCCAGTGCAGAAATTGTGTCAGCCGCGGCATCAAACAGTGCTACATCGGCACCGGAAGCATTGGAAATTTCCAATATACCATTTACATTGGCGGCTGTTACACCAGCGTTTGCAGAAGTAATCTCTTGGGCGACTCTTGTTAGCTCATCCTGGAAGTCTTTTGTCTTTCCATCGATAGTGTAGGCTGCACCACCAAGCTCTAAACCGTATGAAAGGTCAGAGTTTGAGAAACCTAATTTAGCAGTTTTTGTATCCTCTAGTACAAGAAGAGTGCCACTGCTAGTACCGTCAGAGGTAGGGTTTCCGCCATGTGCAACTGTAATTGTTTCGCCTGACGCGGCGCCCTTAACATTTTGGAACGTAATGGCACCATTTGGAACAGCTGTCGTTGTTAGCTTTTGGAAAGCCGTCATATCGATACGAGCACCGGAGTCATCCGCCATATCGAAAGTATATTTTCCAGCATTAATTGTAGCCGTAACAGTAGCTGTACCAGAACTGGTCGCCTCAATTGCCGATTTAATTTTTGCGGCTATGGCATTGCCGGCGGCCTGGTCGGTATCACCGGTTCCTACTTTTACCTCGGTACCATTAATTTTGAAGCTGTAAGCTTTAGCATGTTCAACCATCAAAGAAGCTGTTGAAGCTGTGGCCGCTGTACCGCCCGTATTGGTTAGTGCTGCACTTTCGGTAACGTCTTCAAGAGTTTTTGACGCAGCGCTAGAGTCTGTGACTGGATTTACAGTTAACGTGCCGGCGGCAGCACTTGTGAAATCATGCACTTTAATCGAAGAACCATCGAGCGAGGTTAGGGTAACGGTTGTGCCTGAAGCCTTGGCAACTGCGGTACCTTTGACGTCTGCGTCAGCAGCGATTTGATCGTTGATTGCCTTTGCAATTGTTGCTGCATCGCCTGCAACCATCGCCGTAGGAGCAATGGTGATTTCTTTCGTGTTATCTGCATCAAAAAGGACCTTGAAGCCATATGAGTCATTACCATTGAAGGTTAAGTTGACCACGTTTTCCGAAGCTTCAACGCCTTGACCTACTGCACTTGTCGACGCATTTACTGCAATTGAAGAAGTAGAGCTGCCTAAAGAGGTGGTGCTCATGTCTGCAATGGTGAAGGTTAGTTCTTCACCTTTATTTTGACCAATTTGAAGCGTTGAGCTGTTTGAACCATCAAGTAGCTTAATATTGTTGTAGGCTGTTGTGTCAACGATGCGGTCAATTTCCTGTTTAAGAAGTCCCATCTCCTGGTCAAGGTTTTCGCGATCTTGAGAGTTCATTGTGTCGTTGGAAGCTTGAAGCGCCAGCTCACGCATGCGTTGAAGCATGTTAGTGATTTCGTCCATTGCTCCTTCAGCAGTAGCTGCAAGATTTTGTCCGTCTGCTGCGTTACTGATCGCCTGCTGCAAACCACGTACTTGGCTTTCCATGCGTGTCGCAATGCTTAGACCTGCCGCATCATCAGCGGCTGAATTAATTCGTTTACCAGATGAAAGCTGCTCCATAGCTTTTTCCATCTCTTGATTAACTTTATTCAAGTTAAATTG
>ENA-OQVM01003436-OQVM01003436.1-marine-metagenome-genome-assembly--contig:-NODE-3436-length-17154-cov-6.493237_pt1 | contig 17154 bp, 17 predicted proteins | sample MGYA00237776_ERZ505498 | MGnify/ENA primary metagenome ERZ505498 (study PRJEB26159, sample SAMN06265151) | marine metagenome | isolation source: Helgoland LTER site | place: Germany:Helgoland, sampling... | reverse complement strand
CTCTTCATGTATTGCTCGATATCTTTCTTCCAGACATGGCTGCGGAACTGAATGCCAGAGTTGAGCGGAGTGTCACATTTGACTTCGCATACAAACACAAAGTCGCTGTACGGCCCCCTGCACAGGAACGTATTAGGGCTGCCATCGACGGTCGTGCCAACGATCATGCCGTCCTCTACGGTGTATTTCGCTGTGCCGCCCTCTGATTTCCAGCCATCAAGATTCTCGCCGTTAAACATATCCACCCAGTTGTCGTCTGCGGCAAACGCAGTCGTCGCAGCAACTGCAGCTGCTAACATTACTAATACTGTTTTCTTCATGTGTTGTATTCTTTTCAATCAAAGGTTTTCATTTGGAGAGAGCCGTAAACCAATTCAGTCCCTGGGTCACACAACCGGCGATGTGAAGTCGGATCATTCCGACTTCGTGACATAAACGTAAAAAGCATCGAGCGACCTCCCGTCAGCGGCGACGAATCTGACCGAAAGGCGTTGGGAGCCCGCGGTCATTGGCACACGAACTGTTACCGCTTTCATGTCCGCGTCTACTCGCACCGTCTGGTGGTAGTCGCCAATTGTGAATTCTGCTTTTACAGCTGGGAAAGCGCCGCCCCCCTGACCTGAGCAGATCGCTTTGTCCAACTCAACGGGCCAGCGCTGCGCTTCAATTCGGTATTCGCCCTCTTCCACAACCGTCACTGGCCAGTACGCGAGATCGCGTGTGCGCACTCTTTGAGCAGAGTCGACCAGCGGCCCCCTCTTCCCGTGGTAGGCTCCGATCAGACTAGTGACGGAGGTCTGCATCCAGAACATGTTCCTGAGAAGGCAGTCATGATAGTTTAGAACTATCGTTTCTTCCCCCGGCGCCACCAGCGGGATCTCCGCAACCTTCTGGAAGGACGGTTGGAGCTCTTCCCATAACTGGTCATAGTATTTGTTTAGCCGTGAAAAAACTTCGGGATGTTCGGCGCGCACATTCCGCTTCTGCCCCGGGTCTTTATCAATGTCATAAAGCTCTCCACCGTTCACCAGCCGCCAGCGCTCGGTCATGATGGCCGTCTGCTCCCACTTCTTCGGCACGTCGAATTGCTGCGCGTCCGTCATGATCATGCGATCTGGCCACTCAGCATGGTCACCTTTCTCCATCAGGGGCCGCAGTGACACCCCGTCAAAGTCGACTTCCGCCGGTCGCGGTATGCCGCAAAGATCCAGTAGCGTGGGAGTGATGTCGGTATGGGAAGTCAGCGTTTCAATGCGCTGTTCGCGGTCAAAACTGGCGGCCGGCCAGTGCAGGAAAAACGGTACGCGATGGCCGCCATCGTACGCATCCGCTTTCTTCCCTCTCATGCCCGCATTGAATACCCCAGTACCAAATGCGCTTCCGTTGTCCGTGGTGAAAATGAAGATCGTGTTTTCAGCTAATCCGTTTTCTTCCAATAAGGCTCGCAGCTTGCCGACGTTATCGTCGATATTGGTGATCATGCTGTAGAATTTTGGGACCAACCTGCGTTCGCGCGCCGTCAGCACCGTTCCCTCCGGGGCCTTCGCCTTTCTTAGGGCTTCCGTATAAGCCCGAACGTTGGGAGAGCCTGGCGGAGGAATCAGTGGGCCGTGCGGAGCATTTGTCGGCAAATACACCAGGAACGGCTTTTTCTGTTTGGCACATTTTTCAATGAAACGGGTCGCGGCGGCAAAGAACACGTCCGTGCAATAACCCTTCGTTTTGACCGGTTTACCATTCTGGTAGTAGGTGTCATTGATGTATTTATTTCCCCAATAGTCGTTCACGACCCCGATGGCACCGCCATTGTGATGTAACACCTCGTCGAACCCTCTGTCCATCGGGCGGTACGGATAGTTGTCGCCCAAATGCCACTTGCCGAACATGCCGGTGGCATATCCCGCGTCCTTGAACATGTTGCTCAGCATGACTTCATCGGATCGTGCAAACCAATTGGGATTCAGGCGGTTGTGAACGCCGGTCCGATCCGCGTACCGTCCGGTCATCAGCGCGGCGCGTGATGGAACGCAATAAGGCGACGCGTGGTAGTCGTCCAGCCGAATGCTCTGCGACGCCAGTAGGTCCAGGTTTGGCGTCTTGAGGACAGGGTTGCCATGGCAGCCAAGATCGCCATAACCCTGATCGTCCGTCATAATCAGGACGACGTTGGGCCTGGATTGCTTTGCGGGCTCTTTCGCCTCTGCCAAGCCTGTTGTCATAACGGCAGCTTGCAGGAACGCCAGTACGGTGAGTATTCGCATTAGGTTGCTTGTCCTCATGGGTTCTAATTCTTTACCGGCCGGCGAGGTTTACGCCGAGCCCCTGCAATACTCGGATGCATCTCGGCGCGCCAATCCTTAAACAATCGGTCAAGTTCTTGAACGACCTCTGGATGCTTCGCCGCGACATTGTGTTGTTCGCCAACGTCAGATGCAAGGTCGTACAACTGCCAAGCGGGAGGACGACTCTTCGATGCGATATCCTCATTCAACCTGACGAGTTTCCAATTGTCTTTCCGTATAGCGCAGTTGTGTTGTCCTGGTCGGGGTTTGTAAAGACCTCCGTCACGCATGGGGAGTCGACTGCGGTTTTGCCAACACAGCCAGTCATGTGGCTCTCCCTTATCCTTGCCTGTCAGGTAAGGGAGCAAGTTCACGCTGTCGAACTCTTGCGCAGGCATTTTTAGGTCTGCCGCAGAGACTACTGTTCGATAGATATCTTCATCTGTTGGCACTTTTGTTGGCAGTAAATGGGTGAATTTAAGGTATAATTAGGTACAGAACGGATAATTTAATGTCTACCAAAAAAAAGAGCCCCACCTCTGAGACTCTTTATTTAAGCGGGATTCCCGCTATTTATAAATGGCACACCCGGAGGGAGTCGAACCCCCAACCTCCTGGTCCGTAGCCAGGCACTCTATCCAATTGAGCTACGGGTGCACTAAAAGTGTAAAATGTAATTTATAAATCAAACTCAGGCAAGCTTAAAGCCTAGGATCAGGCTATACTCTTTTGAATACTAGAGAGGCATTATGCCCACCAAAGCCAGAATTATTACTCATGGCAACATTCACTTGATGATCACGAGCTTCATTCGGGATATAATCTAAATCACAATCAGGGTCGGGAGTGTCTAAATTGATTGTTGGAGCGAGCACATTTTCTTCAATCGTCTTACATACTGCTGCTGCCTCAATTGCACCAGCAGCACCCAATAAATGGCCGGTCATAGATTTGGTAGAACTTACGCATAATCCATTTTTCGCGTAGTCTCCAAATACATTCTTTAAAGCCACTGTTTCAGAACGGTCATTGTATGGTGTTGATGTACCGTGTGCGTTTACATACGCGACATCTTCCTTGGACACTTTTGCCTCCTCCAATGCTTGATTCATGCATTTCGTGAGTGCTTTACTCTCTGTGTCAGGAGTAGTAACATGAAATGCATCGCAGGTGGCAGAATAACCAACAATTTCTGCGTAAATTCGAGCCCCCCTTTTTTCGGCATGGTCTTTAGTTTCTAAAACCAACACACCAGCACCCTCCCCCATCACAAATCCATCGCGGTCTGCGTCAAAAGGCCTGGATGCACGAGAGGGTTCACTATTAAATTTGGTACTCATCGCCTTCATTGATGAGAATCCAGCAAAGCCTATTCGAGTAACAGCTGCTTCACTTCCTCCGGCAAAAATCACATCTGCTAATCCACGCTGCATCATGTGAAAAGCTTCACCTATGGCATGGGATCCAGATGCACATGCGCTCACCACCGAAAAATTCGGCCCTTGTGCTCCAAGGTCGATCGCAATTACTCCTCCGGCAATATTGGCGATCAAGGAAGGAATCATAAATGGAGAAACTCGACGGGGCCCTCTTTCAATAAGGGTTGTCATTTGTTTCTCGATGGTCTCCATTCCACCAATCCCCGAACCTACAAGTACACCAGTTCTATCTGGCACTAAGGTATCCTTGGATAGATTAGAGTCTGCTAATGCAAAACGGGACGCGGCCAATGCCAAATGTGTATACCGATCATTTCTCCGAACTTCCTTCGGGTCCATAAAGTCTTCCGCATTAAAATCCGTAACCTCCGAAGCGACTTGGCTTGCAATATCCCCCGCTTCAAAACGGGTTACTCCAGTAATTCCAGACTTACCTGCTTTGAGAGAATTCCAAAAATCATCAATTCCATTTCCAAGGGATGATACTACACCAACACCTGTTACTACTACTCGGTTCATGACTAGTTAAGAATTAAGCGAGCAAATAAAAAAAGACCCGCCATGTATAGAGAATTAAGAGGATAGATTCTTCTCAACATACTCGATAACAGCTCCAACCGATTGGAGCTTTTCTGCCGCTTCCTCAGGAATTTCTGTACCAAACTCTTCCTCAAGAGCCATAACTAATTCAACTTGATCAAGCGAGTCTGCACCTAAGTCGTCTATAAAACTGGCCTCCGGAGTAACTTGCTCTTCACTTACATTGAGCTGGCTAATAATAATTTTCTTTACGCGATCGGCGTTATTTTCTGACATAATTTTTTACTGGGTTTAAAATTTAACATTATCTCTTGTTCACATCACCATGCCTCCGTCAACCGTAAAAACTTGGCCGGTAACATAGGATGCCTTTTCTGAGGATAAAAAGGAAGCCATTTCTGCAATATCCTCCACTTTTCCAAATCTTTTTAATGGGACGGTGCTTAAAGCAACTTCTTTGACTCGTTCATCCAACCCGGATGTCATGTCAGTGTCAATAAAACCAGGTGCAATTGCATTAACTGTAACCGAACGCGCCGCAAATTCACGCGCCAAACTTTTTGTTAAACCGATCATGCCGGCTTTGGCAGCTGCGTAATTGGCCTGGCCCGCATTCCCGGTCAACCCAACGACTGAAGAAATATTAATAATGCGCCCCCACCTTTTCCTGGTCATTGGCCGGCCCAATGCTTTTATCCAATGGAAACAACTGTTTAAATTAGTATTAATCACATCCATCCAGTCGCCTTCGTCCATTCGAAAGAGAAGATTATCTCTAGTGATTCCGGCATTATTTACCAGTACATCAACGCATTCATGTTTTTCTAAAATCTGCTCACATGCCTTTCGGATCTCTTCTCCAGAAGAAACATCCACGGCAAGTGCTTCAGCTAAACCGCCATTCTCTTTAATACTTTCAGCAGCACCACCACAGGAAGATGCTGATTTGCTCACGCAAATGACATGCATTCCATCTCTGGCAAGAGATTCCGCGATCGTTCGACCGATTCCACGGCCCGCACCCGTTACGAGAGCAATTTTAGATTTTGTATTTTCTTCACTCATATGTTTTTAATAGTACTTTACCCATTTAATTGGGATACCACTATCAACAATTGCTAAAATCCTTTGCGTAAAGCAACACACAAGTTCAAAACTTGAAAAAAGACGGATGAATTCTACAAACTCACAACGACCCAAATTACAAAAATTTCTTGCTGACGCAGGGCTTTGCTCACGAAGGAAAGGAGAGGAATGGATTATGGATGGTCTCGTTACAATCAATGGTGTCGATGCAAAGTTGGGAGAACGAGTCACCCCGAATGCAGATATTGTAAAGGTAAATGGTAAAAGAGTTCAGGTAAAAAACCTTCCTAAAATTACCTTGCTTGTAAATAAACCAAAAGGATTTGTCTGCTCCAACGAAGACGGACATGCAGATCGCCTTATTTTCGAACTTCTAGAATCAAAATATCGGTCGGTTCGTTTATTTTGTGCCGGTCGCTTGGACTTAGATAGCGAGGGAATGGTGATCCTCACCAATGACGGCAGTCTTGCCCATCGCTTAACACACCCTTCTCATATGGTTCGAAAAAGGTACAAAGTTGAACTCGATATTCCTTTCGACACTTCTGATCTTTCTGCTCTTCTGAGTGGAGCAGTAATTGAAGAAGAATTCTTAAAAATTGATGAAGTGAGGCCAAGTAAGGGAAAATCATTACGATCTCCCAAATTAGATGTTTACATGGGACATGGAAAAAAAAGAGAAATCCGGAGAATTTTTTATCATCTTGGATATAAGGTTAAAAAACTAAGACGTGTCGCGATTGGTGGACTAGGGATTAAGAATATGTCCATTGGACAGAGTAGATTATTAAAGAATGAAGAAATTGAATTGCTCTTTCCCAAAGAAGTTTCCTAATTTCGAAGCCATGGGAAATTCAAATATCAAAAATTCACTCTTATCTTTTTTCTGTGGGGGATTACTTATTTTATTCTTTCATTCTTCTGTACTTGCACAAGCGGAAAGTCCTCCCAGTAATTTAGCAGATGCCTTTCAGGCTACACCAGGCAAACCTCCTGTAATCGATGAAGTTGAACCAATTGTGGTGGGCAGAAAAAAATGGAGTGACCGCCCCTCCCCGATTAGTTCGAAGGTTAAATCATCTCCTGAAAGAAAAAAACAGGGTGTATCGGGTGCGCAAATTGAAGAACTTGACCCACTCGAAACACAGCAAGGAAAAGTGGATTCCACACTAATGCCAATCAAACCACCCAGCATTCCTCCCGCCGTTAATCTGCATCGTAATTTTGAAGGGACTTTAGTGCTAAAGCCCCGCAAATTAGGATTTCAAAAAGATTTCCCATTTCAATTACTCAATTCACGCGGAAAAAGATTGGCATATATCGACACCAAAGACATCCGATCGGTGGATCCAATTCAATTTAAGGACAAAAAGGTAAATATTCTAGGAAAACTCGAGCCCGTTAAACCCGGTTCAAATGACTTAGTTATTCGAGCCCGTATCCTTCGAGAAATCGAATAGAATTAAACTCAAAGGTTTTCTATGGACTTAATAAATGGCAATGAAATTGCCCAAGAAATTATTGAAGAACTCAAAATTGAAGTTTCAGCAATTCAAGGGGGCAAACCCTGCGTCGTATTTATCCGCGTGGGCGAGGATCCCGCCTCTATTTCTTATGTAAGCAAAAAAGAAAAAACTGCCGAAAAGATTGGGATTGAAAGCAGATTGCAGCTTTATCCAAACAGCATTTCGCAAGATGAATTGCTGGAAGAAATAAGCCTCGCGAACAATAATAAAGAAGTTCATGGTATTTTAGTGCAGGCTCCCCTCCCCGACCACATCGATGAGCGCACTATTTTTAATCATGTATCTCCCAGTAAAGATGTGGACGGATTTAATGCATTTAACTTGGGGAAATTATGCCAGGAACAAGAGGATGCCTTTATTTCCTGTACGCCTGCTGGGATTATAGAATTAATAAAGCGCAAAAACATTACCACAGAAGGCAAACATGTGGTGGTATTAGGTAGGAGCCTTATTGTGGGAAAGCCAGCGGGTATGCTCTTTTTGAGAAAGGGTTTCCCTGGAAATGCAACTGTTACCTTTTGCCATTCCCGCACTCCAGACCTGGAAAACCACACCCGACGTGCAGATATTATCATTGCGGCTATCGGCAAGCCTCAGTTCGTCACCAAAGGTATGGTCAAGGAAGGGGCAACAATCATTGATGTTGGAATTAATCGAATTGAGGATTCCAATAAAAAATCAGGCTTTCGTTTAGTTGGTGATGTGGATTTTGAACAAGTTGCACCACAAACCAAATTTATTACGCCCGTACCGGGAGGTGTGGGGCCAATGACAGTGGCAATGCTAATGAAAAATACCGTTCAGGCATTTAAAGGAAATCATTCATAATTCATGGAATCTAATTCAGATGAAAAACCAGAACAACAAGATGTTCTTGTCCCCGCATCACTTGCCAAAAGAATGATTGCGTATGCAATGGACACAATTCTTTTGTTTATTCTAATCCAGTTGGTCGCTCTTTTAATTCCAAATTTATACGACGAAAATTCCAAGGCTGAGTTTAATAATTTGATCAATCAAGTTTCTATTCTTAGCAGCGACGATCGGTTTGATTCTTCCAAAATGGCAACATTCCTGGAAGATTCACAACTTTCTGCTGAAACTTCTGAAATGCTTTTAAGTATGATGTTTACTGCCTGTTTTCTTCCCGTTTTGTATTTTGTATGCGGAGATGCATTTTTTCGTGGTCAAACTTTAGGAAAAGCAACTTTTGGCTTACGTACTGTTACATTTCAAAACTTTGAACCCCCTGCTTTCCGTAAGATTTTAATTCGCTCGATTGTAAAAGGGCTAGCATCCATTACGCTGATCACCCCATTCCTTCTGCCCGGTGTGCTCAATTTTTGTTTTTGTTTATTTAATCGTAATAAAAGGTGTGTTCATGACCTTCTCTCCGGAACGATCACTGCACAACCCTCCCCCCAATCATAATTTTTTAATGAATTGTAAAATCGGCTTTATTGGTGCGGGTAAAATGGTATCCGCAATCGTTACCAGTTTGATTCGTTCAGGTTCTTTTCAAGCGAATGAAATTACGTGTTGCTCAGCCAATGATGGAACTTCGAATGCCCTTTCTCTGGAAACCGGAATACATCGATGCGAAGATGTGGCAGAGTTAATTGGTAAAAAACCAAATCTGCTCGTACTCGGTTGCAAGCCACAACAACTTGCCGAACTTCCCCCCGAAATAGCAAAATCGACAGAGGGGATGATCATTCTTTCCATCATGGCAGGCATTACTCTTACTCGATTAAAAAGTGCCTTTCCTCTTTCGCGGAACATCGTACGATCGATGCCGAATACTCCCGGTCAAATCGGTGCGGGAATTACAGGTTTCTTATTCGACTCTAATCCCACGGAGGTGGATCGCACTACGATTCAGAATGTACTCTCTTCCTTAGGACAGGTGAGGGAGGTAACAAATGAAATAGATATTGATCGGGTTACAGCAATTAGTGGAAGCGGCCCCGCCTATCTTTTTGAATTTGCCTGTGCGTTGGAGCAGGCAGGAAAAGAAATTGGTTTGGAGACTGAACTCGCCAAGGATCTTGCTCTTCACACAATTGTGGGTGCTGCAAAGTTAATGGAACAAAGTAACAACCATCCAGAAGAATTAAGAAATCAAGTTACCTCGCCCAATGGCACGACTCAGGCGGCATTAGAAAGTTTTGCAGAGGATCAGCTTAGAGAAATCGTACAACGGGCAGCTCAGGCAGCCCGTGATCGTTCAATCGAATTATCCAATGCATGATTTAAAGGACGGTGTAACCATTGTTACGGGGGGAGCAGGATTAATTGGGAGTGCTACAATTTGGGGAATTAATAACCAAAATCTTCAAAATGTATGGTTAGTTGATTGGGTGGAGGAGGAGTCACTCAAACAAAAGAACTTAGATAATTTACAATATCAAAGATTTCTCGATGCCAAAGTGTTTCGGGAATTAATCCGAGAAAAAAGTGATGACTTGTCAGAGGTAAAAACGATTATCCACCTCGGTGCCTGTTCCAGCACAACAGAGACCAATAAGGCATACCTTGAGGATAACAACTTTCTCTATACCCAGGAAATCTGCGAATGGTCCCTGGACTCAAATGTTCGCTTTATATATGCATCATCCGCCGCAACTTATGGGGATGGCTCAGCCGGCATGGATGATCAGGATGAAGATATAGAAAAATTAGTTCCCCTTAATCTTTATGGATGGTCTAAGCACAACTTTGATTTACTGGCGAAAGAAAGAGGCTGGCTTGATCGCATAACCGGACTCAAATATTTTAATGTTTATGGACCTAATGAGGAGCATAAAGGAGATATGCGATCAGTGGTAAGCAAAGCATACCAACAAATTGCTCAAACCGGAAAAATGAGCCTCTTTAAAAGCCACCGGCCCGAGTATAAGGATGGAGAACAAAAAAGAGATTTCCTCTACATAAAAGACGCAGTGCAAATGACTCTTTGGCTCGCACAAAACGAAAAGGCTACCGGATTATTTAATCTGGGAAATGGCTTGGCAAGAACTTGGCTCGACCTGGGAATATCCATTTTTTCTGCGCTTAAAAAAGATGCCCAAATCGAATTCGTGGAAATGCCCGAAAATTTACGGGATAAATATCAATACTTTACCCAAGCAAAAATCGAAAAGCTTCGCAATCAAGGCTATAAGCATGACCTTTTTTCCTTAGAGGAAGCAGTGGGAGACTATGTGTCCAATTATTTGATACCCGATCTAAAATTGGGCAACTAGAACCTTTTCAAAGTTAATCTTTTACCTGGTAACGGTGTGCCCAAATCTCGCGACAAGATGCAATCAATTCTTTCATTCTTTTTGGGGTAATTGCCTGCTTAGGATCGTCGCCGATTCCTCTTGCGGGATCAATATGGGATTCGATACACAATCCGTCTGCACCATAGGCAATTGCAGACAAAGAACAGGCCAGGACATATTCGGCATGTCCGACGCTATGAGACGGGTCGACAATCACAGGTGCCCAGGTTCGGTTTTTCAGTAATGGAGTGATCGATTCATCCGGATGATTTCGGTACCCATCAAGTGCAGGCGTTGTACCCCGTGGACAAAGCATCACATTAGGATTTCCCTCTGCGACCAAATATTCAGCTGCTGCAATAAATTCATTGGGGGATGCAACATGACGCCCACGTTTTAATAAAACACCAGAACCAGTTCCGGCAGATAGCTTTCCGATTTCCTTAAGCAAAGAATAATTGAGTGCGTTCCGAGTTCCAACCTGTAAGATATCCACTTGTGCTTCCATCGCGATTGTTAGCTGTTCGGAGTCCATTACTTCAACATCTATAGGCAAACCTGTTTCCTCACGCGCCTGGATAATAATTTCAATTGCTTTATTGTCCCCCTGATAGGAGTAAGGATTAGTTCTCGGTTTCCACACGCCCCCACGCAAAGCATTTACCCCTGCCTCCTTGAGGGCATGTGCGGTATCAATGTACAAACTGGGTTCATTAGGATCGATGGTACAGGGTCCGCCAATAATAAAAGGGGAATCTTTTCCAACTGTAGAAATTCCTACTCGAACTTGGTGATCAGATAAAGCAGACCGACGATCCATTAATTTATAGGGGGACTCGATTGCATCAACTTTTCGAATATAGGAAAGGCCCGCAATTCTCTTAAACATAAGAGCATGAGTTTCATCGCCCAAAATAGCATAAACACATTGATTGTGACCTTGAATCTCTAAGATATTACAATCGAATTCACTTACGATCTTCTCGATTTCTTTGATTTGCTTAGAATCCAACTTACTCGCCTTAGGAATGATCATCATTAACAATTGTCAGTTATTGTAAGATCGATCAAGTTTTTGATTAAGAAATTTTAATCAAAACCAATCGAAATATAATAATTTTCGATAAATAGAATAATTAGTTTCTCGCGGGGAACTCTAATTAAAATTTAATTTACTTTAGCTTTCGACTTGTTCTTCCCTTGAAATTGAAATGTAGTTAGTGATGAGCATTTTGATTTCTACAAGTAAAGAAAGTTTCCTTTTCAAACTAACCGTCGGATTACTTGCACTATTCATTCTAGGATGTGAGCAAGAAATCGAAGTGGAACAAGTTGAAGAACCCACTCAATTTGCAGTTGTCGATTTAATTCAGCAAAAATCTTATTGGGAAGGTTCTGAGTCCGAATTCGAGAATTCCTTTCAAGTGGAGGAAGATGGAAATATTAAATCGAAAGAAAATGATTCCTCCTTTTCTGGCTACATCAAAATTCGAGCGAGGAACGGAACGATAATTTCCATGAAAAGTTATACCAGTAATGTACCCGATGGTGATTTTTTTGATTGGTACGATAACGGAAAATTAAAATATAAGGCCCAATACAAAATGGGAGAAAAACATGGATACTTTTATATATGGACCAAGAAAGGGGATGTATATTCACAAAAGTATTTCCAGAATGGAATGGAAGATTTTGGTCGTTTTGAAAATGAAGGGGCCTCCGAATCAGGGAAAAGCATGGCTTCTTTGGAATTAGCAGAATGGGAGGGAAACGGTATCGAATTCTACACTAAATTTGCGGGTGATCCAAAGCGGGGCGGATTACTGCATATACGGGAAACCGAAGAACTTTATACCGGTGTGATTACTGCACTCGATGACAGCGGTAAGAAAGAAGCCGTCCTTCGGTATTCAAACGGGAAATATGACGGAAGGATTTCGAAGTGGGATGAAAATGGAAATCTAAATCACGAAGCAGAATATAGTAAGGGAGAACTAGTACAAATTACCCTCAAGAATGGCAAACCCTTTGACCCTAATGAAATTATTGACCTCTCCGCAGAAGGTTCAACAGTGAGTCAGCTTTTCGAATAGTCAGTCTCGTTACCAATATTTGGTAAATGGACCGCAGGGCTAATCTTCCAACTCGTACTGTTTAATCTTATTTCTCAAGGTTCTCACATTCAGTCCTAATTTCTCTGCTGCATGAGTCCGGTTTCCATCGCAAGCTTTTAAAGTATTCTGAATGTGCTTTCGCTCGACTTCCTCCATCGATTCAATTTCTCCCTCATCATTATTGCCAAGAGTTTTCGCATCAGAAGGTGACGAATGGGAAGTTTGATGAAGCCCCAGTAAATCGGCTTCAATTTGCTTCCCCTTGTCAGCCAAAATAACGGCCCGTTCCACTGCATTTTCTAACTCCCTTACATTGCCAGGCCAATTATGAGACTCGATCGCCTTTTCACAATTAGTAGAAAAAGAAATTTCATCCACTCCGTGCTTTCTAGCATGCCTTGCTAAAAAAGAATTCCCCAAAAGCAAAATATCTGTGGAACGATCGCGAAGAGGTGGCACTTCGATAGGGAACACATTCAAACGATAATATAAATCTTCCCTAAAGTTTCCCTTTTTCACCTCTTCCATTAAATCTCGATTGGTAGTGGCAAGGACTCGAACTTTCACCTGAATAGTCTTGTTCCCCCCCACCCGTTCAAATTCTTTTTCCTGTAATACTCGAAGAAGCTTGGCTTGTAAGGCAGGCGCAATCTCACTAATTTCGTCCAAAAGAATGGTTCCTCCATCCGCTAACTCAAATCGCCCCTCCCTTCTCTCTGTTGCACCAGTAAAAGAACCCTTCTCATGTCCAAAAAACTCACTCTCCATAAGAGTTTCTGAAATCGCCGCACAATTGACCCGAATGTAGGGTTGCTTTGCGAGCATACTGTTGCGGTAGAGTTCTCTGGCAACCAACTCCTTACCTGTGCCATTTTCACCCGTAATCAAAACACTGGCCTCAGTCTTAGCCACCTTATCAACTAAATTCTTGAGTTTGTGTACCGGTTCACTCTCACCAATTATGTCAGATGAGCGAGAATCGCTTTCCTCCACATAATATTTGGTTACCATTCGCATCTTGTCAAAGGAAGCAACCTTATCCACCACCACCTCAATCTGCTCAAAAGAAAATGGCTTCACCACATAATCAAAAGCCCCCATCTGCATACAGGAAACAGCAGATTCAACCGATCCATAACCGGTCATCATGACCACCATGGGAGCCTCAGTCTTGGCGGTAATCTCTTCCAACAGATCTGTCCCCTCACCATCTGGTAGACGAAGGTCCAGGAATACCAAGTCAAAAGAATCCCGAGACAAAATCTTACGTGCCCCCTTCAAATCTGAAGCAGAAGCAACCGAATAACGCTTATTCCGCAACTGCGTCTCCAACGCCTTACGAATCATCATCTCATCATCAACCACCACTATTTTTTCAATTGCCATTTTTAATAAAGTTAATTTAAGAATATTGTCGTGTCGACATTGATTCTTTAAAATTTGTGACGTTAGACATATTTTAGGTACAAGAAATGCTATGTGGTGGTGATTCTTTCAGACACATAATAATGAAATTTTGGACTCTGACTCTTACAATCGGTTTAATTGTCCTGCGGTAGCTTTGCTCGTGATTCATAATTCCGTCTAGTTATTGATATGAAATGAAATTCCTTTTTCATAAAAGATGCTCCAGATTCAACCGACCCAATTCTCTTCTTAATGACTACTATTGCCCTCCGGTCCTCGCCATAATTTTCTTTTGAAGCAAGCAAAATAAGCATCCGGCAAACTAAAATCTAATAAAACCAAGTCAATTGAATCCCAATGCAATATTTTACGCCCTCGCTTCAATTCTCCTGTAAAGGCAACCGAATAACTCTTAACTCGCATCTGCGTCTCCAACCCATTACGAATCATCATCTCATGATCCACAACTACTATTTCTTCAATTGCCATTGATTAATGTCAATAATTTTAAAATGCAAATTTCATCGTTAATGATTATTAAAAATTTAATATAGATTAACAATTCCAAGCATAAATAATCCTTCATTTTGCATTATTTCCTTCATCAAACGGCAAATTAGACTATTGTTGTAAATTGTATTGCGATAGCCTACTCATTTTAAGCATAATAACTAATTATTCATATTCGAGTCCATGAGTTTAAATAAATCCAAACCCATAATCGCCATTTATTTAAACGGGGTTGGAAACCCTGAATTTCAGTTGTGCCTATCAATTGTCAGAAACCTTACGAATAAACAACCTTCTTTGCTTCTATTTGACCCTACTACTGGATCTCGTGAAGACGAATTAATAATTTCAGGTTTTTTTCATTTTTCTAAACCTGAAATTCTAAATCCTGCTAACTTAAACCTCTCCGATTACGACTTGGGAGCTATTCTTTTTACTAGTACAACCCATTTGTCATCGCTAAATTGTCAAGTTCCAAAGGAATTGAAAAAAATTTGTTTTATTGGAGGTATCGGTAGGTTTGATCATTCGCTCCAAATTAAGCAAGCCATGGCATTGAATGTTGATCATCTAATCAGCGATTTTTACCCAGAAGAAACTCCATCTCTAACGCACAAGGAAGTTGAATATTTTATTACCCGTTATATTTTTGTTCCACCCTATTCTGATGATTTGCAGATACCTTCAAGTAAGTCCAAAGAAAAGGGTTTGATTGTTCGCTTAAATGACCCAGATGTTAACCAATCGTCAGCTTCAAAAGCTTTCTGGTTAGCCCTATCTAAATGCGATACAATCCGAATTGAAGATTTAACTAATCTCCCTATCGATAGATGGCTCGAGAACTGCGTGCCAGGACCGAATTGTCAATATGTCGCAACTGATGTATATTTAAACTCTATACATCATTTCCTTGCCGACCAGTGCTTAAACCGTGGAATCTTGTTTCAACCACTTAATCAAGGAAGAGCACCATCTCTGAGACGTGCCTTTCTCGATGGAAATCCGAATCTGACCAATTGGCTAAATCTGATAGCTCCTATCCACAAACCTTCCCTTCGTGAAAGTTTTGCGAATCTCATAAAACCAACGAGAGGCAGAGAAAATGTAGCACTACCAACAAGCAACAAAGACAGCACTCTCAATTTAATCCAAGATAGACTTGAGGAGTATTTATTATCGAAAGAAGAAAACAAACCGGTTAACCGAGACGAAAAAATTTTGATTAATAGTGGTAATTCTAAAGATTGTGATACCTCTTACATAACCAGTCCGGTCATGTATTTATTTAAAAATGAACCATCATCCCAAAACTTAGTATATACTTTTTATCATTTAAAAAATCTTCATCTAGAATCATTATCGAGAGAGTCCATCTCAATAACTAAAACTTATTTCAAAACTTGCATTAGGCTTTCTACTCAACTCCCTACAGGACGCCTAGTTTTCATTCACATTTTCAGGCAAATATTATCTATCAACGCTAGCGAATTGATTGACGCATTTTGCTCGGTATTTATTGAGAATCCTCAAGCAAAACAATATCAAATAATAGCAAGATATTTATTAGTAATCACTCAAACTTCACCTCTCGATGAAACCATTCGCTTAAAATTGCTCAAGCGCATCGCCCAACTTCCACTACCACTTGAAATCTCGTGCATAGCATACTTAGCTTCAAACAAGATTGAGTCCTTCAAAGAATCATTGCAGGAGATTCGCAATAAAGGAGTAAATGGGGCAACCGGGAATGCAATCTACTGGTATTTACGACAAAATCCTACTCCAAATGCAGATAAACTGAAAGAACTAGAGAAATATTGCCAAGAGGAAATCAAAATTGAACAAGATTCGATAATGACTCATAGAAGCTTAGCTTTACTTCAAATTCTGAATGGTAAAGGAAATGGGATTACTGATGTTCTTTTTAAAAGCAAAAAAACCGGCCCGACTTTTTGGCCGAATCAAATTGCTAGACATGAATTAGCACTAAGTTGTCTTGTCGAAGGAGATGAGGAGGAAGCTATGTTATTTCTTGAAAGTCCAACCAATTCTAGAAATCGTGATCCGTACGACCTTATTGTTAGGATTTCAACTGCTCTAATTTGCGGTAATATTCCATCGGCTGAAAAATTTGCTTCAGAAATGAGTTTAGGTGGAAAAAATAAAGTTTGGGAACAGGACGAACTTTACTTTTGTGCTTTACATCACTGTATTATATTTCGCCACTGCGGACTTAAAGAAGCCGAAGATAAAGCAATAAATTGGATGAATTTATCTTGGATTCCAGTGAACATAAGATACGGAATTTTACTGAAAAAGATTACCCCTGTCCTCAGTCCAACTGGTAACATTTTAAAAGCAGCTCAAATTCTTTCTAAACAAATTCCAAAATCTGCAATGATTCCTTAAAAAAATCTTTATTCCCATTAATTCTCAACAAAAAAGCAAAACAGCTAATTTCTGTATTCCAAAATTTTTAAATAGAAAAATTTGTTCGCGGTTTGCTGAATATTAAATGCTAAGCTTAGGCTTTCCAAATTCAGGCAATCAAAGATACGCTAACATAATTGATGCTCTACGTGATTAAGTGTTAACATCCGTTCACAATTACATACATGTGCTTGAAATATTTATAATTTTAAAGCATCAATTAAAAATGCTGTAGGCAATTACAAAAAACTTGGAGGAATCAAAAATAGTTTTTTCTTTCAAAGGCATGGCAACAAATTTCCCGCACCTGCAGAAAACCCGAAGGTAAAAGTAAGTTATTTTTATTCATCGAGAAGATTGCCTAGTATTGTCAAGTTTCATTAAGCACAAAACCTGAAAAAGGAAACCACATGCAACTAATAAATATATTAATAGCAAAGTTCTGGAAAAAACTCGAATCTATAAGAGCATCGTTCAATGCGTTAGTGGTTGGAAGAAAGTATAGTACTGCTGCAAGCTATAAGATTCATGCGGAGAATAATTCAAATAATGTG
>ENA-OQVM01003434-OQVM01003434.1-marine-metagenome-genome-assembly--contig:-NODE-3434-length-17162-cov-6.335323_pt1 | contig 17162 bp, 17 predicted proteins | sample MGYA00237776_ERZ505498 | MGnify/ENA primary metagenome ERZ505498 (study PRJEB26159, sample SAMN06265151) | marine metagenome | isolation source: Helgoland LTER site | place: Germany:Helgoland, sampling... | reverse complement strand
CCACCTGCTGCGCTATTTGGGGGCTGCGCAGGCGGTCATAGCCTCTCAACCAGCATCATTCCGAAGGCGTTACGGCATCCAATTTTGTGAGCAGCCACGCCGCCGCAACACGCCCTATTCCCGACCCATACGGGTCGACAAAATCTGCACCGAAAATGGCATTGGCCATCGGCTAACCCAGCCAGCATACCCTTGGACACGTGGGCAAGTTGACCGCATGAACCGCACAATCAAAGCCAGGGCCGTCAAGCGGCATCACTACAAAAGCCATATCCAACCGCAAACGCACCTCAGCGATTTTGTTGATACCTATAACTAGGCGCGCTGGCTCAAGACACGCAGTGGCTTCATATCTTACGAATACATCTGCAAAATCTGGACTTCTGAGCCAAATCAATTCATCTTCAATCCGATCCACCAGATGCCGGGACTGAACACCTAAGGTAATGAGTGTCACTTGGGCTTTTGAAAAATCTGAAGATAAAGCAGTATTAGATAGGTTTGCAGAGAAAAATATCATACCTGATCGGAAAAATTAGCCCCCAAGACGACACTATATACCGGTGCAGCCGGTGCCAAATTCGAGTTTTGACCCAGCTTTATGATTGACCAAGAAATAGCTATAATTAAAAGTGGCTTTCGCGAATAGGTGGGGAGCTAATTGCGCATACCTTTTGAGTTAAAACTTCAGCCATTAGCCAAGGTGCCTACGGCACTTTCAACGCTCGGCACGCCGCGCGAGACGTGCAAATTATGAAAATAAAATGTTTGAATATTGAGCCATATCCCTATGAATTACTCGGCATTCCATTTGTGCTGCCCTGAAACCAATTCACAAAATCAACAATAGAAAACACTTGAAGTCCTGTCGCGGCACGGACCGCCGCAGCGTAAGGCGGCATGTTCGTACATTCAAATAAAAGTGCACCAAGATCAGGATGGTCAGCGTGAAACGCTTTAGCTGCGGCAACCATATCTGCTTCGGCCTTGTCAACATCTAGGTGCAATTCATCATTCAATATCACCCGCTGAAACTCGCAGTTCGGAGCAACGCCTGCGATTGGCGTCCCTTCTGGGACACCTGCGGCAGACAAGTGTTTCTGGGTCAGGGTTTCAATCGAGATTGTCAATATTCCCACTTTTTTACCGCTTGGTAACATGGCTTGAATTTGCGCTGCTTGCATCATCGATGACGTCGCCACAGGTACATCCAGTGCTGCGGCTAGGTCATCCTGAAACAAGGATAAAAAACCACAATTTGTGGTGATCACTTCAACACCGTCAGCGACTAATTCTTGTCCTGCCGCAAGGAAGTCATCAAACAACCCGGTTGCACCTTGGCGGACAACCCGATCTGGTGAGGCCCCGCGCACAACTTTATAGCGTACTGGAAACCTCCAGGTCAGAGCATTCCCCATATCGCCAACAATACGTGGGAATTGCGCCTCTAACATTAAGATGCCGACTTTAGCCCCGTAGACTGATTTTCCACCTGATACGATCATGTTGACTTTCACTGTGTTGACTTGGCCTGCAGTTTCGTCCGAACCTGCTACGAAATCAACCACCCCCGGGAGCCTGAAATGTCGAGCAATCAAAAAACTGGTGCAGAAGCGACTGTCGATCTGCTGGCAGGACACGGAGTAAAACACATTTTTGGTCTTTGCGGCGACACCAGCCTTCCGTTTTATGATGCGCTTGGATCGCTCAATCACGGAATGGAGCATATTCTAACACGCGACGAGCGGCATGCCGGATACATGGCCGATGCCTACGCCCGTGTGACGGGCAAGCCCGGGGTTTGCGAGGGCCCTTCAGGCGGTGGGGCAACCTATATGCTACCGGCGTTGATCGAGGCTGGCGATAGTTCCGTGCCCATATTGGCGATCACAACAGATGTTGCCACGACCTCTGTAGGTCGATTTCCTTTGACCGAGTTGGATCAAGAGGCGCTGTTCAAGCCAGTTACAAAATGGAATAGTTTGATCCGCTCTCCGGATGTGTTGCCACGAATGCTGCGTAAAGCGTTTCGCGAGATGACAACAGGCCGTCCCGGATCAGTGCATCTCGGCCTGCCTTTTGACGTGCAAAAAGCACAAGTAAACGCAGACGATATCTGGGCAGATGAGCGTTTTTCAAACTATCCAGCTTTGCCTCAATCACCGAATTTAAATAATGTTTTAGAAGTATTAGCGGCCCTTAAAACTGCAAAAACACCGGTGATCGTTTGCGGGGGCGGTGTGATTTTGGCAGGCGGAACTGCGGCGTTGGCAGTATTTACCGAGAAGCTCGACATTCCAGTGTGCACGACAGTATCAGGCCAAGGTTCACTGGCGGAGACCCATCCTAACTGTGCGGGGGTTGTCGGCTCGAATGGTGGCCAACCCGCCATCCGCAGCTTAGTCGATGAGGCCGATCTCATATTTTACATAGGGTGTCGTGCAGGTTCAGTGACAACAGAACGCTGGCGATCACCAAAAGCTGGCACGACAGTCGTTCATATGGATAATGATCCAGCTGTGATTGGAGCTTGTTATCAAACCAAGGCTGCAATGGTGTGCGATGCCCGCTTGGGTTTGGAAGCTTTAATCTTAGAGCTCGGAGCCGTTTTCGGTAAAAACGGTACGGTGCGCGTGTTGGCAGCCAAAACTGAAAAATGGAAAGCTTTCGCACCCTTGGCAGTAAGTAACAAAATGCCAATCAAACCGGAACGTGTCCTTGCCGATCTTGCAAAACATCTGCCGGATGATGCGGTGGTTTGTGCTGATCCAGGAACGCCTTGCCCATATTTTTCAGCGTGGTTTGAGTGGCGGAAACCGGGGCGTTATTTCATCACCAATCGTGCACACGGAGCGCTTGGCTTTGCAATCGGCGCCTCCATCGGGGCTCAGATCGGACGACCGAATGCCAAAGTGATTTGCGCCACGGGCGATGGATCTTTTGGCATGTCAGTTGGGGAGCTGGAAACTATGAAACGATTGAACCTGCCAATCACGATTCTGGTGTTTTCCAATTCGGTTTTTGGATGGATAAAAGCTGGACAGAAATCCGGCTTTGGCGCGCGCTATTTTTCTGTTGATTTTTCACGCACGGATCATGCTGCGGTGGCGGCGGCCTATGGTATAAAATCGTTCACGGCATCTGTTCCATCCGATTTGGCTGCTATTTTTAAAAAGGCAGTACATTTTGATGGTCCAACGTTAGTGGATATAATTTGCGAACCACTACAAGACACTGCGGCTCCGGTAAGCGAGTGGGTCGCATAAGTTTGCAAACTATTCAATGCGCTGCAACGCCTGCAGCAATACCTCCACCAAGGCTTTGCCTATTTGCGACAAGGGGCGGTCTTTGGCGGTAATCAAGGCGAGATCAAGATGAATTTTAGGCTCAAATTCATACAATTGATACCCCTCACCATCATCGCCTAACAAAGTGAATGGATCAATTAATGCCACGCCCAAGCCCTGTTTTACAAAATCCAGTTTGTTGCGAAACAGATGCGTATTGACCCTTACCCGCCAATTTGCACTGGCTTGCAAAAACGCCTCGGACGTGCGGTGGTGGGTCATATGATCTTCGCCCATGACAATGAATGGCACACCATCCAATATCTCCGGTGTCAGCGTTTTGCTTGAAATGGCAAATCCGTTTGGTACTGCGCATTGCATTTGGTAGCGCAGCAAGTGTTGGTCCAGTCGGTCGTGTTCAATCGGCAATTCACAAATGCCAATTTCAAATAAGCCAGACAAAACCCATTCTTGAATTTTACGCGAATATTGAGATTGAAACGAAATTGTCAGATTTGGTTTGTCGGCTGTGAATTCCGAAATCACCCTTGGCAAAAACGTGAACGACAAAGCATGGCTAGACGCAAGTTGAACTTGACCTATTTTTTGGTTTTGTAAATCTGACACTGTTTGTGAAACATGGCCCATTCCGCGCACAACCGTGTCAATCTCTTTATAAAGCACCATTGCCTCGGGTGTGGGAACCAGCCGTCCGCGCAAGCGCTGGAACATCAGCAACTGGGTTTGGTGCTCTAGTTGTGCCAACAGGTTACTTATGCCCGGCTGTGATATACCCAACACGCGTGTTGCGGCACTGACGGTTCCCGCATCGATAACGGCATGCAAAGCTTGAAGTTGACGAAATCTAAGGTCCATAAATTAGTATATCATAAAAAATGATGTAAGATAAAGATTATTGTATTTGAAATGATATGCAGCAGAGGAGACAATGGTGTCATCAAATGAAAACAAATCTGCACCATACCAACCTGGAGAAGACTGATATTACACCGAAGAATATATTCTGGTGCGATCTGGCTCAAGCTCATGCCGGTTCTAAGCATATTACAAATTCATGATCATACACCATGAGTAACAAAGTTGTAATTATTGGCGCGGGCATCGTTGGTGTTTCCACGGCTCTTTGGCTTCAACGTGATGGCTTTAAAGTCACCCTCATTGACAAAGCTGGCCCAGCAGAAGGTACAAGTTATGGAAACGGTGGTGTTTTGGCCTCTTGTGGCGTTGTGCCTGTCACCGGACCCGGATTGATTTCGGCTGCGCCTAAAATGCTGTTCAGCCCAAGTAAGCCACTATTTTTGAAATGGGGGTATTTGCCTAAGCTATTTCCATGGTTGTTGCAGTATCTGGGCCACGCTAATGCCTCGGATTGCACGCGTATCGCCAATGCATTGATGCCTATTATTGGCGACAGCTTGGCCGATCATCAGGCTATGGCAGCGGGAACAGGCGCGGAAAAATGGATCGTACCAACAGATTATTCTTATATTTACAACACACGAGCGTCCTTTGAAGCCGATACTTTCAGCTGGAACTTGCGTAAATCTTTGGGGTTTAAGTGGGAAGAACTGGAAGGCAAAGCGTTTACCAACACTTTTAAAAACTTCGCGCCTGATGTTGGATTTGCAGCAAAATTGTCAAATCACGCAAGAATAAGTGACCCCGGGCGCTACGTAAAAGACCTCGCTGCGCACGTTGTTGCTCAGGGTGGTCGGTTGCTACAAGGCGAGGTCACGGACGTCGTGCATGAAAACGGACAAGTCACGGGGGTTCGGGCTAGCGGCGAAACGATACATTGCGATGCCACGGTCGTTGCAACCGGCGTTTGGTCAAAACCCTTAGCAAAGAAACTGGGCCTGACAATCCCGTTGGAAAGTGAGCGCGGTTACCATGTGGAACTTTGGGAGCCGAACAAACTGCCCGAAATGCCAGTCATGATCGCCTCGGGAAAATTTGTTGCGACTCCGATGGAGGGCCGTTTGCGCCTTGCAGGCATAGTGGAATTTGGCGGGCTTGAGACACCAAGCAGCCAAGCACCGATTGACTTGCTATTAAAGAATATCAAAGCTGCTATACCTAGCCTATCTTGGAAAGATCAACAGGTGTGGATGGGTCACCGTCCCGCCACTGCGGATTCGATCCCGGTGATCGGCGAGGTGCCCAGCATAAAAGGCGCCTTTCTTGGCTTTGGCCATCACCATATCGGCCTTACCGGGGGACCAAAAACGGGACGCTTGTTGTCCCAACTTATTGCTGGGCGTCAACCAAACGTTGATACCAGCGTCTACTGTCCGTCACGGTATGCGCCATGACGGCAAAAAAGGGAGAAGACCATGAAACCGATGACAACTGTGACAGCAGCACTGGTCAGTGCCAGCTTTGCACTGCCGGCAATGGCAGAAAAATGGGATATGCCGATGGCTTATTCTGCGACCAACTATCACTCCGAAATGGGCGTGGTATTTGCCGATAAAGTAAAAGAATACACCAATGGCGGTCTAGAAATTACCGTACACCCAGGTGGTTCTCTGTTCAAAGGCGGCGAAATCAAACGCGCAGTGCAAACTGGTCAAGCCCCGATTGGCGAACGCTTTATGTCAGCACACGCCAACGAAGCACCGCTGCTTGGTTGGGACAACTTGCCATTTCTGGCAACAACCTACGCAGATAACGATCGGCTTTGGGCCGCTGCGAAAGATAAAGTGAACGCACAGCTATCAGACCTAAACTTGGTTGCGTTGTACACGTGTCCATGGCCCGGCCAAGGCTTTTACTTCAACAAAGCGGTAACGTCGTCAAAAGATACCAAAGGCGTAAAATTCCGTTCGTATAATTCTGCAACCGCGACTTTTGCCGAAGGTCTCGGTATGGTTCCGGTACAGGTAGAAGCAGCTGAATTATCACAAGCACTCGCGACTGGCGTTGCAGAAGCGTTCATCTCGTCAGGTTCGACCGGCTATGACCGTAAAGTTTGGGAGCATCTTAGCCATTATTACAAAGTGAACGCTTGGCTCCCACGAAATTATGTCATGGTGAACAAAGGTATTTGGGAAGGTCTTGACGACGCGACCCAGGCAGCGTTGCAAAAAGCAGGTGATGAAACGGGAGCCGCCTGTTCTGCAAAGTCAGCCGAGCTCGCGGGTTGGTATTTTGAGCAACTTGCGGATAACGGTATGAGCGTGGAAGACGCAGGCCCAGAATTTCTGTCAGAGCTGCAAGCCATTGGTACAAAAATGACTGCTGATTGGTTGAAAGCAGCTGGTCCAAACGGCCAAGCAATCCTGGACGCTTACAACAAGTAATGCACCATAAGCAGGCTTTCTGGCCCCCATATTAATGGGAGCCAGTTTTATTTTTAAGAGGCAAAGAATATGCGAGACTGGCAACCCGTTCTGGGCCTTCCTTTGTGGGTTTGGTTATTTGTCCTGCCAAGTATTATCGTCGCGTTGTGTCTGTTTTTTCCAGTACCAAGCAAACGAATTCTGACACCAATTTGGCGCGGATTAGACAAGGTCTATCTGGCCTCTGGTGTTGTCGCTGCGACGTTTATGGTAACAATTTTACTGATCATTGTCTGGCAAATGGTCTCACGCTGGTCGGGGCTCACGTTCCAAGGGTCCACCGACTATGCTGGCTATGCGATGGCCGCAACGTCGTTCTTTGCCTTTGCCCATGCGCTGAACCGAGGAGCGCATATTCGCGTTTCAATTCTTCTTAATATGAACCATCATACCAAGCTGTGGCTAGATGCTTTTGCCATGTTTATCGCGTCTATCATCGGCACGTATTTTGCGCGATATGCTGTGAAGGCCAATTTTGAATCCAAAATGTTAAACGACAGGACCCAGGGCGTTGACCAAGTGCCGGATTGGTTTCTCACAATCTTTAGAATGTTTGGAAACTGGCCCAGTAAATGGGGGGAAATCTGGGCCTCAACAAGCAGCGAATGGGTCTACACACCCGTTTGGTTGCCCCAAATCCCGATGTCGATAGGTACAATTTTATTGGCAATTGCTCTTTGGGACAACCTCACGCGCCTGATGATTTTTCGTAAAACTCAAATTATTGGGGACACAGTCGCATGACCGAACTTTACGCAACCAGTATTTTTCTGTTCGTCCTATTTTTGCTCTTAGGCAGCTCGGTCTGGATAGGGCTGGCCCTTATGGGGGTTGCCTATGTTGGGATGGAGCTGTTTACCTCACGCCCCCCCGGAGACGCGATGATCACCACGATCTGGACCGGAGCAAGCAGTTGGACCTTAACCGCGTTGCCCCTGTTTATTTGGATGGGCGAAATACTCTATCGCACGCGATTATCTGAGGACATGTTCCGTGGTCTTGCGCCGTGGATGCGCTGGCTGCCCGGAGGCTTGCTCCACACCAACATAGCTGGCTGTACGATCTTTGCAGCGGTTTCCGGATCATCAGCAGCGACCCTAACGACGGTTGGTAAAATGGCTATACCGGAACTTCGCGCGCGCGGATATCCCGAGTATATGATCATCGGCACACTTGCGGGGGCCGCAACCCTTGGCCTGATGATCCCGCCCTCGCTGACTTTGATAGTTTATGGCGTTTCCATTAATGAAAGCATTTCCAAGCTGTTCTTGGCAGGTATCCTGCCAGGGCTCGTTCTGGCGGGCCTGTTCATGGCCTACATCGTGGCTTGGCACTATTTTCGACCAAACGAACGCCCCGAGCCAGAACCCGTCATGAGCCTCGGCGAGATGTTCGCCGAAAGCCGCTTTCTAATTCCAGTGCTGGCCTTGGTCTTTACTGTAATTGGCTCGATGTACTTTGGCTGGGCAACAGCAACCGAAGCAGCCGCCGTTGGCGTGCTCGGCGCGCTCGGGTTGGCGGCAGTACAACAGTCGCTTTCTTGGTCCACATTTAGTGCCAGCTTAATGGGGGCAACGCGCACATCCGCCATGATCGCACTTATACTGATGGGCGCTTTCTTTTTGACGTTGGCAATGGGCTTCACCGGACTTCCCCGTGCATTGGCCGCATGGATTGATGCACTGGAACTTTCACCAATCACCTTGATCTTTGCTTTGACAATTTTCTACATCGTCCTTGGTATGTTCCTAGATGGCATCTCCTCGGTGGTTTTAACCATGGCCATCGTCGAACCGATGATACGCCAAGCGGGTATCGACGTGATCTGGTTTGGAATTTTCATCGTTGTCGTTGTTGAAATGGCGCAAGTTACGCCACCGATCGGCTTCAATCTGTTTGTTTTGCAAGGCATGACCAAGCACGAAATTTCCTATATTTCTAAAACGGCAATCCCAATGGTCTTGTTGATGGTAGTCATGGTCATTATTTTGGTCATCTGGCCAGAATTAGCCACGTGGCTGCCTAATAATATGCGACAGCGACCATAGGGATGTCGACGCTGCAATGGCTCGATTAGCTTGCCTTACCAATAATTTTATTTGCCGTAAGATCTGCGACATTTTTCGCCGCTAGACCCAGGCGCAGGGCTGATGACATCACCCTCGCAAAAGTAAAGCAACACCTTGGGAATTCGTATGGTAAACTGATACCTTCAAAAACACCCCAGCCTCTTGTGTTGTGCACGCAGCAAAGTTTGCTTTGCAACCAGGGCCTATCTGTTGATTGGGCTTAAAATTCTCTGAATGGGACAGTAAAGACAAGTTAACTTAGTCGATCTCACGGTGTGAAATATAATCATTTGCAGAGCGAAAGTCGGTTATTCGAGTATATCTGACACGCTTGAGCAACTTTCAAGGGGGCTGCGGAGCTTCGTCAAAGCAATACAACATGTAACAGTCTGAAATGCAGAGTGTATTGCACAGTAAATGGCGACCCCGGCAGGACTCGAACCTGCAACAACCTGCTTAGAAGGCAGGTGCTCTATCCAGTTGAGCTACGGGGCCTAATTTAACCTTCAAGGGCTTAAGCCTTGCCCTGTTTCTTTTATGTATCTGACAATTAGACAAGCACGCCTCGCAACCAGATTTGCACTCATATGGACGACAGACGCTGGTCGATCACACTTATCGCCCCGCATATGGCATTTTCTTGGTGGTAACTACCCCTGCCCTCGTACGCAAGTAAAGCATTTTTTCAAATGTGTGGATTTTACAATACTGCGGTTAAATCGCGCCAACCCGCCCTCTAAAAGTTAAGGCCTCATGTGACGCCCAAAATGATAAATCTTCGCCGACCCATTAAATTTTATCACCTTAATATGACCGAACAAGGGATCATCTTTGCAATCCACTATGAACGCCCCAGACCAGTCTTTGTCAGGCGTACGAACAAGGTAAGCCTTTATTCGCACAGCAGCACCCAAACCCCAAACCTGCAGTCCCGTCAAAATAACCATTTAGAGATTAAAATAACAACGCTGTCAGCAGCCTAAAAACTGTAATGATTTAGGCAAGCAGATCGCCAATCGAGGCTGTCATCGCCAGTTTTGTATGGTTGAACCCCCGCAACTTATCCACCGAGCACCCAGCTTGCCATCCACATCAAAGCCTAAAAATTGTCGTGTTATTTGCGGGGTCTGCCTGATCACAGCCCACCCGTGAACATCTGCCCTGCAATACGTCTAAAAAGATCAGATCATCAGATCATCAGATCACGGAATTAGATATCAATGACCGATTGCAACTTACCTTATCAAACCAAGTTTGGCGGTTGTTGCCCTTGGTAAAACGCCAACACATTGGCCAGAGCCATCCGGCCCATCTCCTCGCGCACCTCCAGAGCCGCCGTGCCAAGATGCGGCAACAACGTTACCTGCTCCATCTGCATCAAACTAGCCGGCAAGTCTGGCTCGTGTTCATAGACATCCAAACCCGCACCAGCAATCTGCCGGCTCTGCAAAGCTGCGATTAACGCTGCCTCATCAATCACATCCCCACGAGAAATATTCACCAGATGCGCCGTGGGCTTCATATGCTCAAAGACCTCAGCGTCTATCAAGTGATGCGAGTGAGCCCCACCGCTGGCGGCAACGACAACCACGTCAGCGTGGGCCGCCAATTCTTGCAGGCTGCCAACTTGGCGCGCCGGCATCCCGATAGTTTTGCGCGATCGGTTAAAATATATCACCGGCATCTCAAACCCAAAGTGACAACGTCGCGCAATCGCCGCACCAATCCGGCCCATGCCAATAATGCCGACAGTTTTACCAGTCACATGCTGGCCCAGCATCTGGGTTGGGTTCCAGCCTTCCCAGCGATTTGACCTCACCATCCGTTCGCCTTCGCCGGCGCGGCGGCATGACATTAGGATCAGCATCAGGGCGATATCTGCAGTGGCAGCAGTTACTGCGCCGGGGGTATTGGTGACACAGATTCCCGCCGCCTGCGCCGCCACAATATCAATGTGGTTATACCCCACACCAAAATTTGCCAGTATCTTGCAACGCGGGTTTGAAAAATCTTTAAAGGTTCGGGCAGCATAACGGTCGCCAAGCGTTGGGATAATCGCATCATATAACGCCAGTGAGGCGCGCATTTCAGCACCAGACATGGGGGTCTGTTTTTGGCGCACCTCAACATCAAAAAACTTACGCGCAGCAGTTGCCACACTGTCGGGCATGGGGCGGCTGATCAGAATGCGTTTCAATGCATGCGCCCTCCTGCGGCGACTTCTTGGTCGGGCCGGATCAGAACAACCCCCCCAGCCACATCCGTCACTCCGAGCACCAGAACCTCCGACATAAAACGACCTATTTGTCGCGGAGGAAAATTAACAACGGCCAAAACTTTTGTCCCAACCAGCTCTTGCGGAGTGTAATGCGCAGTGATCTGCGCCGATGTTTTACGTTCGCCCAAATCTGCACCAAAGTCGATCCACATCTTGATCGCCGGCTTTCGAGCCTCGGGATACGGCTCGGCGCGGGTCACTTTACCAACGCGGATATCAACCTTTAAAAAATCGTCAAACGAAATCTCATCCACACGACAACTCCTTTGAACGCGCCGAGGCAGCCCCAACCGCACGTTTCAAAAGTGGGCCAAAGCCTGACTGTGGATCCATCAGCACCTCAAGCGCGGCTTGCGTGGTGCCGTTTGGGCTGGTGACATTGATCCGCAATTGTTCAGCTGTTTCATCACTGGACTGCGCCAAAGCACCGGCACCGGCCACCGTGGCAGAAGCCAGTTGAAACGCCAGCGCCCTTGGCAAACCCTCGGAAATACCGGCCGCAGCCAGCGTTTCGATCAAATGAAATACATAGGCCGGCCCCGATCCAGAGACCCCGGTCACCGCATCCATTTGCGTTTCCGTGTCAAGGTGCACAACTTGACCAACCGACGCCATCAACTGGTCTGTCAGCGCTAGATGATCTTGGGTGGCATTGGCGTTGCCGATCAGCGCACTTATGCCCTGACCCACCGCAGCGGGGGTATTGGGCATCACCCGAACAACCGGCGTGCGCGATCCCAGCATAGCTTGAAACTGAGCAAGCTGGACACCCGCTGCCACCGAAACGAACAACGTCTTGCCGTCCCCCAACTGACGCAAACTGGGCAGCGCGGCTTGCATCATTTGCGGTTTAACCGCAATCAAAACCACAGCCGGGTCTGCAGGAAACCCCACGTTGAGATGGACCCCCAGTGATTTAACCCACTCGCTGGGCACCGGATCATTAATCCAGATCGATTGCACCGGCACACCCGCTTCAATCCAGCCCTTAAGCAGCGCCGACCCCATTTTGCCGCATCCAAGCAGTAACAATCCTTGCTCTGAAATTACACGCATCTGTCTTGCCCCAGTCAAACCTTGGTTAGATTGGAGATAACCTTAAGCCCGTCCGTAAGCCTCTGCAATGGCCACCTGCAGCGCTTGCTCTGGGGTCTGATCTCCATAGGCGACCAGTTGAAATGCCGGATAATAGCGTTCGGCGTTCTGCACCGCCGCTCCAATTATCGTATCGATCTGTTCGGCGCTTGCAACCTGACCGCCAGATTGTACCAAGCCATACCGGAAAACCATCAATTTTTGCGTGTTCCACCACGTGAAAGTGCCTGACCAACACTCATCATTAATCAGGTTCAGGGCATGATACAGGGCCTGAAGTTTTTCAGCCGGCGGATCCATTTCAAAGGTACACACCATCCTCAGAGTTTCATCAAAATCAGACCAAGCCAGCGTGATGGAGTAGGTTCGCCACTGACCAACGACCGCCATGGCGATCTGGTCATCTGCGATCCTATCAAAATCCCAATTATGATGCTCTGCAAGTGTCTCCACAATATCAATTGGATGCGTCTCGTCTTCGATAAATTGCTCGGATAAAGCCATGCCGTCACCTCTATTGTTCAGTAGTGACTGGGTTATACCGCACCCCCAGCACTAGGCGTAAGGTCTAAAAGATGATAAATTTGCACATCACCATACAACATATGGTGCTCGGCATCAGGGCCTATTGTAAAGTTATATTTTTATAAAATTGAAAATTTCTCTGGTTCTCAACCCAGCGCCGCACAATTCATTAACATATCATTTATACTTTGTGGTTTTTACACTGTTTCAGAGACAAAATAGCAAACATTCCAGCCAGCCGATGCAGATCAGCGAACTCGCCGCTGAGTTTTACACTCTTACAAGACAAGAGCCGGACACATTTTGACAGCAGAATACACCCGCTATCCGTTTGTCTGCGAATCAATGCCGCACAGTACAACCAAAATTATGATTTAGGCTTTTCCAAAGCCTCAATCCGCGCAGACAGCGCAGCATTCTCTTCGCGGGCTTTCTGGGCCATACTTCGCACGGCGTCAAACTCTTCACGCGTGACAAAATCCTGATCCGCCAGCCAGCGATCAATGACCGACTTGACTGCAGTCTCTGCCTCTTCTCGCGCGCCCTGGGCCACGCCCATGGCGTTTGTCATCAACTGAGAAATATCGTCGAGCATTTTATTGCGGGTCTGCATTCTAGCCTCCACCATCTTGTACTCTTTCTATATGGTCTGCAAACCAGCGCTCTGCAAGGTTGACTTTCCAATACCTTCACGGGCAGAAACATTGTTATGATCTTATTTCCCGATATCTCTCCAAATATTTTCTCGATCACAGTGTTTGGACTTGAGTTAGCCCTACGCTGGTACGCAATGGCCTATATTGCAGGTATCCTAATTGGCTGGCGACTGGCGCTTGTCTCTTTGCAAAGACCAGCCCTTTGGCCCGACAGTGGCGCACCAATGACGCCACCCAAGTGGGAAGACCTGATTACGTGGATTGTTATTGGTGTGATTATTGGTGGAAGGTTAGGGTATGTGCTGTTTTACCAGCCAGCCTACTTTGCGCAAAATCCCGGAAGCATTCTTCAAGTCTGGCAGGGAGGTATGGCGTTTCACGGCGGTTTCTTGGGCGTGGTGACCGCTGTTTTTATCTATTGTAAACGCCATGGTCTACCTCTGGCCAGCACTGCCGACCTTCTGGCGCTCAGCAGCCCGGCCGGTCTGTTGTTGGGCCGCAGTGCAAATTTCATCAATGCCGAATTATGGGGCCGCCCAACTGATTTGCCGTGGGGCGTGGCCTTTCCTGGCAATGCCGCGCAGGCCTGCGGCCAATTGGAAGGTCTTTGCGCCCGCCATCCGTCACAATTATATGAAGCGCTCTTAGAGGGGCTTGTTTTGGGTCTGGTTCTGCTTTGGTTGGCATATCGTCGCGGCGGGCTGAAATTGCCGGGATGGATCACCGGATTGTTTTTCGCCGGGTATGGCACCAGTCGGTTTATTGTTGAATTTTTTCGCCAGCCGGATGTCCAGTTCGTTACTCTGGAAAATCCGGTAGGCTTGGCTTGGCATCTTGGCGGCATTGGCCTGACAATGGGGCAAGTGCTATCACTGCCAATGATTGCAGTCGGCGTGTTCCTATGCCTCAGAGCCAGACGCCGTGCCTGATCTGAAATCAGAATTGATCGCCATGATCAAAGCGCAGGGGCCGCTCAGTATCGCCGCGTTTTTCACCGAATGTTTACTACATCCAAAATTTGGTTATTACACGACCCGCGACCCGTTTGGCGCGCGCGGCGACTTTACCACTGCACCGGAAATCAGCCAGATGTACGGGGAAATGTTGGGGCTTTTTCTCGCCCAAACCTGGCGCGATCAGGGCAGTGTTGCGGCCTTTAATCTCGTAGAGTTGGGCCCCGGACGCGGTACTCTGATGGCAGACATCTTGCGCGCCACGCGCGCGGTTGCGGGGTTTCATTCTGCGCTGCAACTACATTTAATCGAAGCGTCGCCCACCCTGCAAGCCCGGCAGGCCAAGACACTTGGCACCTTCAAGCCTCGATGGCACACACAGCTAGACACGCTGCCCCAAGGCCCTTTGTTTTTGGTCGCCAATGAATTTTTCGATGCTCTGCCCATACGCCAATTCATCCGTGACGGCCAACAATGGCGCGAGCGCTGCGTCACCTTCTCCGGGGAGGATCTCATATATGCGCTGACCGAGGCTGCGCCGCACGCCACACTTGCGTATCGGTTGGCGGACACCAAACAAGGTGATCTTGTGGAAACCTGTGCCCCAGCGCAGGCCATCGTCCAAGGCATTGGGCACAGCATCACCCAACACGGAGGCGTTGCGTTGATCGTTGATTACGGCAACTGGCGTTCGCTTGGGGACACCCTGCAATCTGTCCAGTCGCATCAAAGCATCGCACCATTGTCGCACCCTGGCTTGGCTGATCTAAGCGCGCATGTCGATTTTGAAGCGCTGGCAAAAGCATGCTCGGCTGCATATACCCAACCAACAGATCAGGGGATTTTTCTCGAGCGGTTGGGCATCACGCCGCGCGCCAATCAACTGGCCAAATCCCTGCAGGGATCTGCCCTGACCTCGCATATTGCCGCACATCACCGATTGACCCACCACTCAGAGATGGGCACGTTGTTTAAAGCGCTGGGGCTCTTTCCGACCAGCGCACCACCACCGCCAGGACTTGATTTATGAGCTTAGAAATTATCACTGCCGCTGCAATTGCGCCGGTACAACACGGTTTTTTTACTCGCAAAGGCGGGGTCTCAACCGATATTTATCACGGGCTGAACTGCGGATATGGCTCGGCGGATAGTGCGCGTAATGTGCGTCACAACCGCGATCTCGTTGCAAAATCATTCGCCGTTGACCCCACGCATTTGATCAGTGTGCATCAAACCCACTCAACCCAAGTCACCACAGTGCGGGCTCCACTTAGCAAACCCGTGCAAAGCGATGCGATGGTCACCGACCAACCCGGGCTGGCACTGGCGATCTTGACCGCAGACTGCCAGCCGGTGCTCTTTTCCGACCCTATTGCAGGGGTGATAGGCGCCGCCCATGCTGGCTGGCGTGGCGCCCTTGACGGGATCCTTGAAAACACCCTAGACAAAATGGAAACCTTGGGCGCTAAGCGCGCGCAGATCCAAGCCGTCATTGGGCCATCAATCAGTCAACGCGTCTATGAGGTTGGTCCGGATTTCTTTGATAACTTTACAATGGACGAATCTGATAATGAACGGTTTTTTGTAAATGGCACTGACGATCGACTGCAGTTTGACCTCATCGGGTTTGGTCTATTTAAGCTGCGACAAGCCGGTGTCGGCCATGCAGAATGGACCGGGCATTGCACCTATTCCGAGCCAGATAGGTTCTATTCTTATCGACAGGCGACGCACCGCAACCAGCCCGACTATGGGCGGCTGATTTCGGTGATCAAGATCTAGCTTTTTGTTCCCTTGGTTTGATGGTGCGATCTGTTTTTTGGAATGGAAAGCAGCATTATGGGACAGATACGTCACGGCTCGCGATCGCAAGCTATGAATGCGGCGCCAAGCCGGGAAGATGGGATCAATGTCAAAACAGTCGCCAAATAGCGTAAGCGCGAGACCTTGGATAACCGCAAGACAGGCCTGACGGAACCCAGCCTGATGGAACCCCGCCTGACGGAACCCGGCCTGACGGTTCTGAACCCAGCCGAGGAAACGATGGTCGTAGCCTTAGGCGTCATACGCTGCTTCCGCTTGATAATTGCTTGTATGCTTTGCACCCGTCGATCCCATATCTGACGCGTTCTTCATTGCATCGTTGTTAGCAACCGCACGCCATTTCTAGGTTGCCGGATAGGGAAGGCGACAAGCCAAAGTGGCAAAAATTCAAAAGATACCCCATTGGCTATTTCCATATCGAGGTCGTGGAGCTTTGTGCCAACGAAGGCCAGCCGGAGCTCTTTGTGGCCATTGGCCCACCAGAAAATTTGTGGTGACGCAACTTGTAGAAAAAGCAAATCGTATAACAGCTTGGGAATTTCTTGAGATTGTACGGGAGGCAGTACCATATAAGATCCACATCGTCCTAACGGACAATGGCAACCAATTGTGAACAGCCACGCCGCCGCAACACGCCCTATTCCCGGGCCATGCGGGTCGACATAATCTGCACCGAAAATGGCATTGGACATCGGCTAACCCAGCCAGCATACCCTTGGACATATGGCAAGTTGACCGCATGAACCGCACAATCAAAGCGTGGACCGTCAGGCGGCATCACTACGAAAGCCATATCCAACCGCAAACGCATCTCAGCGATTTTGTTGATACCGATAACTAGGCGCGCTGGCTCAAGACACGCAGTGGCCTCATATCTTGCGGATATATCTGCAAAGTCTGAACACCTGAATATCTGAGCCGGATCAATACATACTAACCCCGATCCAGCACATGCCGGGCCTGAACATCTAGGAACGCAGATCCAGTTTTGGACAGCGAGTGTTTAAGATTGCTGTTTGTCGCACCAATTTACTTCGAGACCTCAGCATAACTAGAGGATTCCCAATAGCACGAGTATTTGGGTTCGTCGTTTCATGCAGAAACCTTTCGTAA
>ENA-OQVM01003428-OQVM01003428.1-marine-metagenome-genome-assembly--contig:-NODE-3428-length-17198-cov-9.836283_pt1 | contig 17198 bp, 19 predicted proteins | sample MGYA00237776_ERZ505498 | MGnify/ENA primary metagenome ERZ505498 (study PRJEB26159, sample SAMN06265151) | marine metagenome | isolation source: Helgoland LTER site | place: Germany:Helgoland, sampling... | reverse complement strand
GCGCCTACTATAAATTAAGCTCGCTACACATATTAACTTGCTAGCCCATTATGCAAAAGGTACGTTATAGCTGATGCGTTAACAGAATATACATTAAGTTTCAGTAATATTTCACTACTCATGTTGATAAATTTTCACCCCTTCTCTCACATTACTGTTCACTATCGAAATTAGGTGTTTTAGCCTTCGAAGTTGACTCTCCGAGCTTCACCCGCATAATTACATTTTGCGGGTTACTCTATAATACGTAATAAAACACTAATTAAATGGTTGATTGGGCTGCACTTAACACAGACACACAGGACTACTTAAAACTTTTAAGAACAAGTTTAACTAGCGTCACGTAAAATACTGCCACACGTTTAGGCGATAACATATCCCAAAACCCTTTGACCGAATCCGAAACCGTTAATAGAGGTCGTAGCGAAAAGGCAGCGAATACACCATACATGAATAGGTAGTAAAAGTCGCCCGAATCTACTAACTCGTATCCAAATTTTTCTGAGATTAAAAATCCGATAAAACCGGCAAGTAAAGCAGCGGCACCTCCAGAAACAATATCATAAGCCGGCGAACGTGAGTATTTCAATTTCGTATATAAACGCTCTTTTCTTAAAAAATTAATATTTACAATTGATTCCCAGGAGTTTAATGAATAGTTAATAGACGAAGTGCTAGAATATTGTTGTAATATAAGCCTTAAGCGACGCTTCGTATATTGCGAATCGGTTAAATGTTTATACATATAAGCGTCACGACCTTTTGAACTCATCGAATTTAGGAAGTAATTAAGTGTTTTAGGGTCGTTGACTTTAAGCGTAGGTTCAAATATAGTATCTAAAGCTTCAGTCTCTCAAGGTTTAAGTAACTCCGCTCGATGGACATGATTATTAAGTACAGTTAGTTTAGTTGAATTCGAAATCAGTTCTTCAGACGAATTTAAGGTATCGTAATTTGAAGCAGTGAAAAAAGGTTTTTTAAGGTACTTTTTATAAACACTTGCGTTTTCAAGGAATAAAGGCGTGTTTGTCGCATTTGTGTACTCTACAGCCCAATAGTGCGATGAGTTTAGGTTTTTACCAGATTCAAAATCAAGAGTAAGGTTATTAGGTCGTCTCATAAGTTATAGGTTTAAATATATGAGAATAATGGGATTCGAACCCATAACCAATAGGTTAAAAGCCTACTGCTCTACCATTGAGCTATATTCTCGGGATTGCACGTGGAAGAATTGGCGTAGAGAGTGTCAACTTAAGTTATAGGAATTTTTGATTTCGGTATAGAGAGTACAGAGATGTATTTGAGGGGGTTAATACGAAAGTTCCGAGGCCTTGTTGGAGCGTAGAAGAGGTCACCTTATCTAAGATGCATAGGTTCAGGGACTTTAATAAGTCTGTATCACCTGCTGTTGCATAGTTTGTTCCTGCAAGTAAGTTAGAGTGTTCGACTTTACTTAAGACATTACCCGCAAAACCCGAAACCGTGAGGGCATTAAGTTGGGTTGATACATCTTGATTATTAAGACTTGTGAATACGTTCAGAATATATAATGAGTTAGTGGCGGTACCGGTAGCGTTGATTTTAGGAGAAGTAGTTACTTGGACCGTATTTGATTGTAATTGGTTTAGAAAAAAATATTTCTTAGTTGTCCACATACGACTTGATTCGAAAAAGTTCAATGAGTTGAGATCGGAGGGTAAAGCCGCAAGTAATTGAGACGCATTACCTGAAATCGTACTATCAAACCCGGCAGTTAGTCCCCGCATTGAATTGAGATGAGATAGTTCAGCGTATTGAGATAAGTTAGACATCTTTGCCGAACTTCAGATATTCGTGGAGGTAGAGTTAGCGTCTAGAGCAGTTGTACCTAAAAGCTTTTTTGTTTGTGTATAAGCATTTGCGTCTACCGAGCTAGAGTTGGCTAATAACGAATTACGTAATAACCACCTATCTTGCTTTGACTGACCTAAATTTGTGTAAATATTAAAGTTTGAGAGGGTTGCTGTATTGTGGAAGAACCCGACCCTTTGCATCGTATTTAGATCTAATGTATATGTTTTTAGGTTAGAAAGCTTATGTAAACCGGCCACGTAATTTAATGAAGTACCTGATCAATCCGTAACAGTATTAGGTGCTAGTGTGTAACTAGCTGAACTTTGATTAAGTGGAGCGGGACGTCAACTCGAAGTTGCCCATGAATAACCATCAACCGCTTTCGGTAGTAGAGTACTTATATCGTTAAGAATCGGGTTGTAAGCTCTAGGAGTATATAACGGTCGAGCATCAATACTAACAGATGCAATTGAACCCATTGTACGACTCAAGTAATAACAAACTTCTGTTAAGTGTGACGAACCGATGTTCGAAGATAATGAAAATGCCTCACCAGTAGCTACTTTAGGTAATAGTGGCGATTCAGTAGATCGCAATGCTGGCGAATAGGCGTTTCGTGAGCTAAACTGAGCCTTATTAAAATTTAAATAACTCATTAGTGTAAATTTAAATGCTACTACTGTTAATCAAACCTGAACTCACGCCAAAGCGATTGTATGCACCAACTGAACTCATAAGTAATGTAAGGTATCTAATATGTCGCTTGCAAAGGATCACCCAAATAAATAAGATGAGAGTGTAGACGTTCCAAAAAAAGACAACAATAGTGCCGACAAACTTAGTACCACTAAGGTAAATGAGAGTCAGTTAGTGACTAAGGAAGTTTTGATGTTTTGAACTTTTAAGTCTGATCATTTAGAGTTACGGAACACGTTACCTAGTGACGAGAATGTTGTTCGAACTTTGTTATTACGTTCAAAGAATACTCTTAAATAGGATACGTAACTTGAGTTAAACTTTGGAGAATTAGTATAGTTTGAGACGAAATAATTTGTTAGTTTTTCAAAATAGCGCAAGTACTCTCACAGAGTATAGGTCCAAACAATATTGAATGTTTAAGGCTTAAAAAGTTTTCGAGAATTCCCCTACCCAAGATGATTTGTCGTAAGACACTAACCTGATATGATCAGTGAGTTGTCTATCAGTCATATTAAACGTGTTGTCGATACTTGAGAAATGCATAAAGTGAGTACACCATAAAAAGAATAAATCTTTTTTCATGAAATAAACAATTATAGGCATTCAGTGATGGAATCGTCCACAGATCTCCATACACTGTCCTCAAAATATACCAGTTACTAAGAATATCGTGATACGGTGCGAAGAGTACCCCGGAACACAATCAATTTTAATTCCAGCAGATGGAATTGATCATGAGTGGATAACATCTTTAGAGGACGCTAAAATATGTAATCGCGTTTCGATAGGCATTGCAATTGCACTCGTTGCATGAAGACGTATCATATTTGTAACTCCCTTTTTCATTGGTCGAAATTGTGATTTGTAAAGCGTCGTATTTTTGGATAAGTCAGAAGAGGTGCTGTCTGTATTGAACAAATAAAAAAATAGATAATTCGTAAGGAGTGAGAGGTTCATACTAGAATCTTTTAGTTGAGAGTTAGTAATATTGAGTAAGTCTTTAAAAACAACAAATTTTAAGAAATTAGTATTTGAGTAAAACAGTTCACGAGACAACTCTGAACTAAATGAAGTCGGATCAATTAAAGGATAAGCGGCTTTAACTTCTTCCAATAATGGATTATTAGGTGAGGCGGTCAAATATTTTGGTAAGTTAGTCACGTTTCCTTTGTTTGCAAAATACTGCCTATATAAATATTCACGTTTTGAAAGTATATCTACTAACACACTAGAATTATAGTAGTAAGATTGAACCGAGGAGCTAGGACGTCAAGAAGATCGAACCGGCGTATTGACTCCGGAAGAGGAGGGTGTTGAATTTGTAGACGTAAACGCTTTAGACGTCGCATCAGTTCAAAAAGAGTGTGCTTGGGCTAAAGACAATTTCGTGCTTTGTAAAGATTGATCACCGAATAAAGAAGTTAGGTTTGATGGTACCTTATACCAATTAGAGACTCGTTCGTAAAAGTAAGGTGTACGTGCCCAATTTGACATATAGTTTTTACGTGCGCGAGAAAGCTTTATTAGATAGTTTTCACTATCATTAATTTCGTCACCTGTACCCGTTGCATACTCAAACGACTTATTGGTATAAGGTAAACCTAATAAAGAATATCGAGCTACGGACGAGGGTTGAATTTCAATGGACGACCACCTTGACTGCCAATCAAACCACAAGTACCTAGATGGATCACTTTTCATAGAAAGAAGAAAGGGTATGTCTGCGAAATAAGTATTCATTGAATTCCAAACCGCTAAATTATCCGTGAAATTGTCTGTTAAGTACTGCTTATAACTATTTACGTTGAAAAAGCTATCTTTGTTTTTCGATAATAAAGACTCATACGGAGTTTTTTTTTCAGTTAAAAAAGGGTGTGATACATAAGAATTAGAAAAGTCCTGCAAACGAGCATTAGACCTTCCTTCGTCAAACCTAGATTTGAAAACTTTTTGGATGGCATTGTAGGTGACTATTGCGCTACGAGCTGAACTTCGAAGCTTCATTGGGTTCGAAACTCGTAAATCATTGGAGGTCGTTAGATCTAGCGTATTGTCATAATCAGCAGTATCTGTATTCACATTATCCGTAAACCAGACGTTGTCTTCATAATCTGGCCTAAAATTGTCCAGAATATGAGTATAGGAAATTGGTTGCATATACGCACTGCGTGAATTTAACAACGTTTTATAATTCAAATAGTGAATATGGTTAATATATTTTAAACTTTCATAAGAATCCTCTAACGAATCAATTGTGACTTCATTTGGGAAATTAGCAAAGTCTTTTAACCCAAGTAATAACGAATTTGGTAACGAGTCTTCGCTAAATATTGGGAGTGCGTGGAGATTAGTAGTTGACGCTACGTCGCGTAAAAAGGGTTTAGAAAGTATACTTGATTTAAATTTAGTATGCCTATCAGAAACATTGAATAACTCTTCTTGCTTTTTAAAGTATAAATGTTCATTAGATTCCTGAAGAATATTAAGGTAATCGTCGTGAGAGAATGACGAATAGGTGGACTCTCAAAATGCGTCCTCCAACAGCTCTAGAGCTTGTCAGTTTCTGAAATCGTATTCTGCGTATTCACTAAATGTTGGGAGGTAGAGACGGTTAAAGAGCTCCGTCACAGAAGTATTCATATTATACCTGTGGGATTGATTTGAGTGGGCTCAATACGAAAGTCAATAAGTATTAAAAATGTGGTTAGGAGCCGACTCCTCTTTACTTTTTAGAAGATTAGGCGTAAGATCGTCTTCGCCGGATTGAAATTTGTCAAACGACAACCCATATTGTGTTGAATTAATATCTAGTACAGGTGTGTGCAGAAAAGGAGAGGCTGTTTTTGTGCTGGATGCCCGAAGTAATCCATCAGCACTAGATCATTTAGCAACAGCACTATTAAATAAGTTTTGTTGTAGACCAGCTACTGCGCCCATAGTACCATTTTCAACTACAGCATTTAAGTTATTGGCACTAGATGTTGTATTTAACTGTGTTTTTCCTGAGGCAAATTGGTCAACTAATCGAGTATTACGCTCACTAGTTAATAAAGCAGTGCCTGGGGATTTTAAATCTTTAAACCGAAATGAAAGGCTTTCATTAGAAAATTTGGTAGAGAACCTTGTCATTGGAGACGGGAGTGCGATCTCATTTGTAGTAGTCACGTCATTTGATCACGCAAGATTAGTAAAATTTTTTTTAGATCATTTATTGTTGAGTGCAAACTTAAAAGGGTTTTTAAACTGTTTTGCATCGTTTTCGGCGGATAAGAAAGCGTTTTTAGATGGAAAAGAGGTATAGTTACCTTGCATCACATCAGAGCCTCCCGTGACACTATTTACAATTTGGAGCGGTAGATTTTTTGAGTTAGTTAAGCTAAAACTTTCGTCACGTGCGTGGAGCTTTGCACTGTTACTTAGGGTGTTGTTCTTTACAGTTTGTTGTGAGGTTACGTTGTAGTCCATGAAAGTATTTAAGCTTTTTGAGTCTAGTAAGGAATTAAAGTTGTTAGTCGATGATGAAAGCGAAGTAAAATTATGTTGCCTTAACGTACCATACGTATTTGTTTGAGTTGGCTCGGAATCGTTTAAATAAAGATCAGCTAGTTTTTTATAGCGTAAGTTAAATTCGGAAACATTACCATACAGTTGTTGAGGATTTGTTTTTGAAAAATATTGTATTTTTTTAAAGGCAGCTGAATCTTTTACGTTATTAGTTCCTAAATCTGCGAACTTCATAAAATTAACTATTTTAGAGTTATCCGTTGGAGAAAGTACGAGGTGTGCTGGGGTAGACGTAGTTTTATTATTGTTTCGGTTTTGATAATATTTTCATAAAGTATTTGAGCTTAGTGTTGTAGAGCTTGCGGTCGTGTACTTTAGTGAGTTACCAACCATAGAAGAATAAGATGGGTTGACGTTGTAGTTTAGATCTATCCCTTTTGGGTAAAAATACTCCCAACCTCATTGATAAGCTCTAATACCAATTACTATTTCGCCTGATCCAAACCCATCATAATAGTCGGCAGCGTCTACACTCTCAGAAATAATGATTGATGCGGCTCAAGTCACGGGCACAGTCGCTGTAATTAGGTCCGCACATTTAGACCTACTAACTCCACGAGTTTCTCGTTTTGGTTTTGACCTCAAACTGCACCACCGTACAACATTAATGAATGTAATAAAGTAAAACATGATGAGTGAGATGAACATAAATCATAACCAGTGTTGGTAATGTAAGATGTGTATGAACCACAAATCTTCATGGACAAATGAAGGTGAAGCTATGAACGGTTCAGGGTAGTACAACTTAGTGTCTGGAGTAGATAACTGTTCTATAGTTATAAAATCGTCTGAAGATAAACCTAGTTCATATTCATTAATCATATCGTGAAGATTTGGAAAGATGGAACGTAAATTGTCTAACTGGTAAGGTCGTACAACAGCTGCTAATTCGATTTCATCGGCTAAAGCTATAGCGACTTCCGACAAATTAGAGCTAAGTAAATCATTCATAGAAAGAAAAGTGGAGTTATTGAAGATGTTTAAATCCCAGGTCCCTAAAAGAGTTTGAGTCCCTGAACCCGAGAGCACGTAAAGGTCGTGAACCGAATTAGACATGTTAACGTCGAAGTAATTCTGTAGGCAAGAAATTAGTAACGGATTCTGATTAATATCGAAGAAGTCAATTAAGCCTTCGATAGAAAAAGGATTCAATCCGTATTTATTTGGGTAGGCATTAAAGGCGTTGACTGAGTTTGAATAACTCGTGTGAGAACTAGCAACTAGATTTGCTTTATCCATAGTACTTACGACAGGGATCGAACCTGTATTAACCTAATGTTATATTAGGTGCTTTACCGTTAAGCTACATAAGTGTGCTTATTATAATTTTTATTTTGTTTTAACAAAATTATATGAGAAAAGAGTTGAATCTAGACTATTTAATAATAACCTATCGAGGTGTTTGTGACCATTGGTAGAATTCCGAGTAAAACGGTGGTTATGAAAGCTTTTACGTTGGATGAAGGATAGTCGATTCACCTCAAAAAGGTAAAAATTAAGTCGCGTATTGAAACGACCTACACCGAAGTTGTTTCGAATAGCAGGCTTAGCCTGTCTAATACTATCGTACATCATCATAAAAAACGAAAGGAGAGCTGCGACACTTAACAAATGCCCTGCGGAAGCGATACTATGTCACCCACCTAATGATGAAGGGTAGTCTAGAACTCGACGTGGCATACCACAATAACCTAACCATAGCATAGGTATTACGGTTAACAACTGACCAAACAAATAATAAACGTAATGGATATAGGCAAATATACGGCTATATTTAACCCCGTATATAGCAGGAAAGTAGAAGTAAAACGCTCCAAAAATTCCAAGCATTGCAGCACCGGCAAACATGACGTGAAAATGACCGATGACGTAAAATGTATCATGAAATAGAATATCCATTCCGGTGTGTGCAACACACATTCCCGAAACCCCACCTGAGACAAAAAAGAATACAAAGGTGAATGTGAATAGGAAAGGTAATTCCATTACAAACGCACTGTTTACGATAGTTACACACCAGTGCATAAGTTTAGTTGCAGCAGGAACTGAGATCATGACAGTTAATGTACTGAATAGCATTCGAGTGGTGTGTGAAAGACCTACCATATACATATGATGACCCCAAACAAAGAAACCTAAGAATGCAATAGTGTACATCGAGTATAACAGGCTTGCACGAGCCGAAACACGTTTACGTAGGTAAAATGACATCATCGTGTTAGTGAAACCGAAAACAGGAAGCATAATGATATAAACTTCGGGATGACCAAAAAACCAAAACATATGCTGAAATAAAACAGTATCACCACCACCAGAATAATCAAAGAATGAGGTTTGTCAATGACGATCTGACAAAAGCATCAGAATTCCAATAGCGAGCATTGGGTTAGCGGCTATCATCATTCATGAAGCAGTAATCAGTCCTTCTGAAAAGAATGAACGAGCGTCTCGCATTTTCCTATTGTTTAGTGTCGATAAATACCTGTACGTAACTAAAAAGTTTGCCGAACTGACGATGGATGCGTTTATGGCTAAAAATACTCCCATAAGTCCCACATCTACTTTTCCAATAGCTGTAAATCTTGTACGTGCTGAGAACGGCGTTACCATAGCTCATCCAGGTAGTAAGTCTTTTGCGTTACGTTCGATGGAGTAAACAAGTCCATCTTCACCAGTAAAGCGACGGTATAATGTATTTTGATGTCGTGCGGCTAGTAGCTTACACCTTCAAGCTTCACGCGAGAACTTAAGTTGTCGTCAATTAGCTAAGACCCTTTGTTGAGTAGAACTCGAGTCAAACATTTTATAAAATTTCTGGTCCATAGCGTTTAATGCAACCCATCTAACGTTGATGAAAGTGGAGTTATTTTTCAATAAGTATGAGATATTAAAAAAATTATCTACCGGAGCAACATGAGATGAGTACCAGTTGTCTACATCAGCTAACTTTAAATTAGACTGTGTAGTAAACTTTTTAATAAAGTTTTGGTGATTATTTGTTAAAAGTTCAGTAAACTGGTCTGAATAAAACCAAGGTGCTTTACGAATACCACGTGCGACCTCAATATACGATGTCATTAATGAGGGGTACAGTTGATCTCAAATACCTAAATAGTGTCCACATTTGTAGTCGTAACTAATTAAAGCGTTCGAAAAACGATTGAACCTATAACCTGATGAATTTTCAGACATCGAGTTTAATGACAAATCTTGCGCAGACGTATTTATTAAATTTTCAGAATTGAATTGTACGTCAGTACGTGTATTAGTGGTTACGTTGAAACGTGCTGCTGGGTTAGAGCTTCGTGGAAGTAAGTTTAGGTTGTGGGAGATGGTAGTTAAGGAAGTTAAAACACTTCCTGGGAGAGATAAAAGTGATCAAAGGTTGAGGGAGGTTATAATTTGAAATAAACTATTTAAGTATGCTTGACTAGAGTCGTAAATGGTGGAGAGTACGAGCGTGGGAGCGTATGTAAGATCTGTAAAGGGGTTAGAATTGTTGGTATAGGTAGCGTAATACGAATTTAAGAACGACTGAGACTTTGCTTTAGGGGCGTTAGTAGTACCAAAATTGTAAAAGTTTATCATATCAGGGTTAATAGCTAGGTTATTATTAGACTTAAATCGAAGACCTACCATTGACTGATTTAAAAACTCGCGGTGATCGTTTGAATTAACTAGGTCTGTAAAGAATTTTCGTTTTAGAGTACCTTGAAGCTCACGTATGTTAAAACAGTTCATTCGTTGATAACGCCTGTCAACACAAACGAGTTGCATCAGCATGATTAAACCTCCTGGTAAGAACCAGAAAGCTGCGCTATTAAGTCGAGGGAATGCGACATCGTGTACTCCTAGTTGAGTAGGTAAAAGAAAGTTTCCAAATGCACCGAAAACTGAAGGCATAATCATAAAGAAAACCATAATAACACCGTGTGCTGTTGCAATACTTAGGTACTGTAAACTGTCACCAGCTAAAATACCTACACCTGGGTAAGCGAACTCAAGTCTAATAATTGAGGCAAGACTCATACCGGCAGTTCCAGCTACTAAAACAAAGATGAAATAATTAATTGCAATTCGTTTATGATTAGTGGTGTAAATCCAACTATTAGTAGTATATGAGGACCTTGCTTTTCCTCACCTTAAAGTAGTAGTAGACCATAAAAACGTGTATAAACGTTCAGAGGGTGTAGTACCGTCGTTGTTAAATCACTTTTGGTTAAAAAATGTCATGGCACTAGCAAAGTTTAAATTTTTAACCCCTGTTGGGGAAAATAATGCTAGTTTAGGAGATATTAAATAGCTAAGTGTTAATAGTAAAACAATACTTGTTCATGAAAGATTTTCAAAGGAGTTACTGATTAAAGTAAATAAGTCCATAAATTATATCTAATAGAGTTTGTGGGAGATGTTATTTATTTTACGCGAAAAACGTACCGAAAATTTTAATGAGTTTGAGTTAGTGTCATTTAAGTTAATTGACCTCATTATAATATGCTGTACGAGCATTATAATGAGTCCTAGCCCAAATTCTACGGCCGAAAGAATTAAGAAGAAAAACGTTAAGGATAATATATTTAAGTTATCAAACAGTAATCCGAGGATTAACACAATAATATACAAAGTTATTCATAACAGTTCAGCTGTTAACAAAAGGTGTAATGCCGTATTTATATTTAATGCAATACTAGCAAACATAATAAAAAACAATAATAATACAAAATTTAAATCTCCGAGTACCAAGAATTATAAAGAGTAAGTCTAAGCTTTTTTTACATCCATGAAAGTATCTTCACGATAAGAACAATTCACAGCGTGAACTTCAAAGATAATTAAATAGAAAATGTAAAATGCTAAACCTAAACGAGCAGCTAACTCTGCAATGAAAAAAACAAATAAGTAAAGTTTACCTCAAAGTACGAAATAGGTGTAAAATAAATCATTTGAGAAATCGTTTTCGTCCTCTAGTAGGAAGGACCTGTCATCGTTATTATCGAGTGTGAAAAGAATTGTACCATGAATTGATAGAAACAGTTCGTTAAGATATTCATCGTCGTCGAAATCACCTACGAAAATATAATATGAATCAAAAAAATCATCCAAATTATCATAAACATTCATCCTGAATAAAAGGGTATAAAACCTTAGCATTAATGAAAAAGTAGCGATAAAATCCGATACAAATTGGCTTGCTATAAATTTTACAGAGCGTGTTTCAGTTTTAGATGCTTCAAGAAAAGCAAAATAATGGATTGAGTGTTTGAAGCAGAGGTAAGCAATGATAAACGAAAAGAAATAAAAAAATCCAGTGTCAATAAACTCGATCACTTCTTCTTGATCATCATCAAAAGCCATCAAAACCATTGCCCAGTAAAGAAGGATGAATACTAAGGTTTGCATAACTGCCTCAAATTGTACCCTCGTCTCACGAGACATAGAAAAGAAATAGTAATACCATCGTACAAAATGCGCATTTACAGGCGTTGACCATTTAAGAGATAATATCAGTGTAAAAAAGTATACTAGAAACCATACATAAAATCCGAATAGCATAAAACTAATCATACCTTCACCTGGAAAGTAGTTTAAGTTATTGGTATAAGAGTCAAATGCGGCGGTAGGTAAATTATTAAAGGTTGATGAGAGTCAATAAGTCGAAATATAGTCTCTTAATACCATAGATAGTTCGGGAGCTACTAATAGTGTTGTACTAAAAGTTTCTTGGTATTCTGATTGTAAAAGTGAGGACAATGGAAAAAACACGCTATTGGTTTGTAAAGTAATGTCTCCCATAAGAGTATCGAACAAGGAAGTATTAACTCCTCCGGTCGAGGTACTATTAATAAGCATAACATCTAGGTATGACGTTTTTGAGATTGAGTCTACAAGCACGTGTTGATTTGTGAATGATGACTGAAAAATAAAGGATATTAGAGACCAATCAGCTGCTACTAAGGATGACGTTTTTTCTCAGTTTAAGGAGTCTGATAGCCAAGCTTGATCTGTTGACTTGTATGTTTGCGTTCAGCTAGATTCTAAGAAAGAGTTGAGTGATCTCATAATTTAGTAATTGTTTTAATAAAATAACCACACACTAAACCCCATCACACCGGTAAAAGTGTTAATTGTTGTAAACTCTGATAATACACGTAGTGATGTCTGAGAATGCGACGTTTTACCTATTCGGTAAAGAATTGTACGTTTACGTGAATTACCTGCAGCACTTATTTTCCCTTTTAGACGGATTTTTAGACCTTTTATATTTACGTCCGGAAATACATGCCTAAAGTAATTATGGAATAGGTACTTAAGAAACCGAAAAATGGAACGTGTTTTCCAGAAGCTGATACGAAGAATCATTGCTTTAAGTCATGAGGCAATAATCTTCGGATCACGTAAAATAAAACTTAGGTGCATAATGTGTAATGCCTCTTCGAGAAAGAATCGATGCCCCAAGTTACGTTCATATGAAGACATTCTAGGGAGTCATCGTCGATAACGAGCAACAAATTCAGGGGTCATTTCTTGGTTAATAAAGGGGTAGAATTGAAAAAGAATTTTCTTACCAGAACAATCTTCCATGAACCTAATTAGAGTATTATAATACCACGGTACGAGATTTGTTTGGAAAGATTTGTTTGAGAACGAATTTAAAACCTTTTTAGCAACACTTTTATTAAATGACGAGTGTGGTACTAAGTTAGACTTATAACTAAGGTAACCTGAAAAATTCTCGAGACCATTTCACAAAGAAACTAAGGCCGTATCGTCAATCGTGGCATACTTACTATGGACTAAAGAATGTAGCTTTAGTAGGGAAGCGTTCCACACCAGTGCTGTTAGAGCAGCTTGATTAGAGTATGATAAGTTCGTACGAGTTGAGTTTTTTGAAAAAGTCGGTAATAAGGAGTCGACAATTTGAGGACTTAGGGTGTTATAAACTTTAGACGGGGTATTTATAAGCAGCTCTTCTCCTTTTCGATGCGCACTCGGATTATTTGAGGGTACATGGTTATAGCGGATGTTTTGGGGCTTAGAGTAATTGTTGTTCAATAGTACACTAATGCGAGTACGGCGCGGCTTACGCACTTTACACAAACGACGATAAGACCTATAAAGTTTTGGTAATCTCCATCACCGCAGTTTTTTAATTTTACTTAGCTGACGCTCGCGGCTCAAAATTAGTGTTTTGTATCTTTTAAGAATACGACGCTTTAGTACATGTTTCACACGGATACGTGTGTAAAACTTTGACTTGACATGGCGAGTTTTTCTACGTGGTAGATGTTTTTTAGGATTTTTTTTTGTTATATTTTTATATATGTTACTATAAAGTATCTCTTTGCTAGACATAGGCAAGGTCTGTGTAGTAAGTGGGGCGTCGGTTGTGGATGTATAAGTGGGGATTTTAGGTCGGTATTTGAGAATTGAGTATTCCGATAAAAACATGTTTTCGATTTGTTTTGCTTCAGGACTTTTGTACGATAAGGGTGACCAATCCATGAGTGGGCGTTTGTTAATAGTAGGGCTTACTTTTCGACTAGATCGAATTTTTTGGAACATAGTAGTGATAAAGGAAAATCTATGGGACAAGTGTAAAAAAGGTACTTTTTCTTTTAAAATTAGGTTATCTATATTATCGTTAACCAAACCTAACTTTGAATACACGTTACCGCGGTATCGATCTGCGTTTACCGGAGAAAAAGAGTCCATTTTGTATGAAGGTACTCGAGATAAAACCAGTATAGCACCTTTTGATAGGGTAAACTTACGTTGTACGAAAGCGGTTTCGTATAGCCATTGGCGTAGAAAGTGGCGCCACGCAGAAGCCTCTAAGTCAGATGTTATACTACTACATAAGTGCAGGTTTAATTTAGTTTTATCCAAACTTGGAATGCTTTTTGTACGGTTAAATATACGTGAGTTTTTCAAAAAGGTATTAGCTTTGTTTACAATTTGTGCTAACTGGACTGACACTGGCATATTTGATAACGCGGCCGGTGCATACCTTAATAAGGGTGTGTTCGTAGTCCCCGATGTACGTGAATACGGCTGCACGCTTACAGCAGCCAAGTAGCTTAGTGCAAAAAAAGGAGGCGTACTAATATAATTACGTGAGTGTCAATACCTTTTATTAAAAAATGATGATGAAGCGTTCATATCATTATATAGGGATAAAGTTCGGGATTGTTGAGACCTCTTGTTCGTACTGTACAATTTCCAGTAGACCCTATTGAGGCCGGCTTTGGAGGTGCTTTGGGTAGATTTCAATTGTAAGTTCGATAAATCTTTTACGTGTAGCGGTGCGCTTTTAAAACGGTACGAAAAGGGTGAACGCTTTTTGCTTAATACAGGGTATTGAAATTTCAACCGACTAGCTATTCTAATATTTTTTTTTTTACGCTTACGGCTAAAATTAGGTACGTAAATATGCCTATCACGGTGCTGAATTAGTTTATAAGAACTAACAAGCGGTTGATTAGTCCTAGTTTTATGTAAAATAAAACCTCGCCCTTTGCCTGATAATAATCGTAATAAAGTTTTACGGCGCCTTAAAAAATTTGGAAATTTTTTAAAATTAACAACGTGCATTTTAGGTTTAATGCGTAATTTAAAACTGGCTAGTTTGAGAATTTTAAGGCGGCCCCTCACTCAATCAAACTTTTTATGTTGAGTCAATGACTGAATTGCGAGAAAGAGTTTTTTCCGAGCCCGATGCCTCTTATGTTTAACTATGTGCCATTTACGAACGCTTGTAAGTTTCAAAATTTGTGCTGGTCGAGGCTTTGCTTGCGCCTGCGATTTTGAGGCAATATGAGACAATTTCGAACGTTTTGCTATAGCACGCTTGCCGAATTGGCGCGCGTATGAGGGTGCTTTAGTGAGTTTAAACAAATGGTAGTTGTTTATGATTACAAGGATAGAAGGAATCGAACCCACGCATACGGTTTTGAAGACCGTTGTTCTACCATTAAACTATATCCCTTTAAAATTTATAAAGTAGTGTGAGTTTAAGGGACTTGTACCCGCTTTGGTTATTTTTTCAACAATATTACTCACGTTGACGTTTTAAGGCTTTATGAATTTCGCTCACCGCTACTTTCCAACTTTCAGTTGATATGGTTTTAAGTAGATAATAAGATGTTTCTATTCACTACTTATACATTTATTTACTCATTACATCCACGTTCGTTAAAGGACTCAGTAATGATATCGGCCTTTATAACCGTTAATCACCTAATATCAAGGCATCCCCTTAATGCAAGGATTCTTACTATATATATTTTGACGTAGACTTAAAGTCAAGAACTTAGTGAATAATTACATTAAAATATGTGTACTCCAACAACAGGTTCCCCTACCATTACCTTGTTTCAACTTCGCTCAAATTACCATACCCTCCTTAACTCTCAAACTACTTAGGAATTTATGCAAAGCACAATATTTAGTTAATGGATTTATTTACGTAAAATCGAACGTTCCGAGTAAAAACGCCCCATCGTAATAAAAAAATACAATTATTAACAACCTAGGAAATCGGATAAGTGTCCAGCCGGCACCGCTCTTCGAGCGTGATGGGCGGTGTGTGCAAAGTTTGACAGATCATTCACCGTGACGTGCTGATTCACAATTACTAACGATTCCAACTTCATAAAGATGAGTTTCAATCTTTAATTCGAACTTTGATAGTCTTTAGAGATTTACTTTAGGTCACCCTGTAGTGCCTCTTTGTATCTACCCTTGTAGCGCGTGTGAAGCCCAATATATATAGACCATAATGACTTGACTTCTTCCTAACTTCCCCAAAGTCGATTATCTTTAGCACAAATAAAGCACGGTTTTACGTAAGTAACTACACGTACTAAACTTAATTATAAAAATTTTGTTAATCAGCCCTGAAGTAGATTTAATGCCATAAAAAAATACTATGTTTTTAAGCTGCTAACAGTAAGTCTTGTCGACTTAATTTCTTTAAAAACTATAATTATTTTAAACTTATGTTTAGGGTTTCGTTCGTTATGTAAGTTAATAGAAAATTTTACAACACGAGCTGACGACAGCCATGCAGTACCAATTAGTACCCTTTTTGTTGTAGACCGTTGAATCATACATAAAGGTACTCACCACATTGGTAAGATTAGACGCGGATTATCGAATTAATCCACACGCTCCACCGTTCAAACAAACTCCCGCCAATCTATTTAAGTTTAGCCTTTGCAGCCTTACTCCCCAAGCGAGACATTTAAGCGTTAACTTATACACAAGTGGTCACAATCTCTTACATATAATGTCCATGAATTCACGGTATAAACTACTAGGGTCTCCAATCCTATTCGATACTTATACTTAAATGGTTCAATGTCAGATTATAATAGCAGACTGCCGAGGCCTTCGAGGACCCCTAATAATCTCAAAATATTTCATCCCTAGATTATAGGTACCATCGACTTCTTATAATCTCGAGCACTAAGGTTTTATAGCTACTTTAATTAGTATTTCAATTTATACTATAACTTCTTAGGCAATCTAGCCATACTTTACGCTCAGTAAAGGCCAATAACGCTCCCCCGTTTAGGTATTACCGCAGCTGCTGGCACCTCCTTAGCCCGGGGTTCTAACTAAATTATTCAATTTACTCAAAAGCGGACAAACTTTACAACTCTCGTAGCCTTCGTGACTTACATATTAGTAAGCCTTATCATTTTACGCGAAATGCTGGTTCAAACTTTCGTTCATTGACCAATATTCTCCACTGCTGCCGACGGTGGGATGTTTTTCAGCTCCCATGTGACTGGACAATCTCACAACCCAGCTAGAGATAGTCAGCTTACTCAAAATTACGACGGTAAAAACTTCTCCCAACATAAATGTACCAAAAAGCGACTAATCTAAATGGTTTTAACGTCTTTCGCAGATACATGGTATAGGCAACTTTATTAAAAAGACAAGATTTTTCCTATCAAAAGATTAAAAATTTGCAACATTAACCACTTACAAACACTAAAAACTGGCTTCGGTTAATCATAGACTGTGGTTAATTAATTACTTTTCACTATACATCAAGCCAAACTCACTCGACATTGTATTTGTATCTGTGTTTT
>ENA-OQVM01003427-OQVM01003427.1-marine-metagenome-genome-assembly--contig:-NODE-3427-length-17201-cov-3.582925_pt1 | contig 17201 bp, 16 predicted proteins | sample MGYA00237776_ERZ505498 | MGnify/ENA primary metagenome ERZ505498 (study PRJEB26159, sample SAMN06265151) | marine metagenome | isolation source: Helgoland LTER site | place: Germany:Helgoland, sampling... | reverse complement strand
CAAGCTGATGAACCTCTTTATCAAGATCCCGATCAACCCCCTGATTGGTTCAGCCGGTGTTTCGGCCGTACCGATGGCGGCTCGGGTGTCCAATAAGGTCGGGCTTGAAGCAAATAATCAGAATTTCCTATTGATGCACGCTATGGGGCCTAACGTAGCCGGTGTTATCGGCTCCGCCGTCGCCGCTGGGGTAATGTTGTCTTACTTTGGCTGATCGTTCTGTTCATATAGCATGACCGTTGATGCGCTTATCGACTCCGATAAGTGCGTCTGGCCCTTCTGTTAGACGCGTTGTGACCCCTCTGCACATACTAATCTTCTGTTTCAATTCGCAACTCTTTTACCCTAGCCTCGCACAATGGCATACTGGCATGCTACCGACTCATCAATGGGCTCATGCATGGAACTGTTGCAATCCTTTTCAACCCTGACCTGGATCATAATGGGCGCTATAGGGCTCTTGTTGGCCTACTTTCATGGACCCGTCTATTCGGCCCATACCGCCAACTATTCGCCCAGTATTCTCACCAGTATGGGTATTTTCGGTACCTTTCTCGGGGTTGCCTTGGGCCTAAATGAATTTGATACCAACTCCATAGAAGATAGTGTGCCGCAATTGCTCGAAGGCCTGAAAACTGCCTTCTGGACCTCTATTGCCGGGCTATTGGGTGCTTTGTCGATTAAGTTTCGCTATGCCGTAGCCAGCATGCGGGTTCGTTCGCATCGCGAATCTAAACTGACCGCGACGATGGACGATCTTGCTTGGCATTTGGAACGCATCGCCAACTCAGTCAGCCAAGAGGGCCAAGTAGACTGGATAGAATGGCGCGAACAGCACGCTGTTAGTCAGGCAGAGCAGCATCGGGAACTTATCGAGACCCTGACCCATTACCAGAGCAAGATGACCGAAGCCAATCGATCTGCCTTGGAAGAAGCCATCAGCCATGTGATGCGCGAATTTAATACCCGTATCGAAGAACAGTATGGCGACAATTTCAAGAAACTGAACGAGGCCGTGGGTCAGATGATGCTCTGGCAAAGTGGTCACAAGGGCCAATTAGAGGATCTAATGGCCGCCAACGAACGCAGCGCAAAATCAACGACCATTGCGGCAGAGGCCTTTGAGAAACTGATCACCCAGACTCAGTCCTTTACCTCGGTTGCCTCGGATATGGAAACCCTGTTAAACGCGCTGCAGAGCCAAAGTCAAAATCTGCGCGAGTATCTGACCACCTTTACCTCGATGATCGTAGACGCTCAGCAGGGTCTGCCGCAGCTTGAAAGCCGAATTATGATGCTCACCACCGGGCTGCATGAGGTTGTTGAGGCGCAATCTGGTCAGATGAAGACGCTGCTGGAACAGACAGCCGGCGGCATTCGCGATACCAGTGAACGCGTCAGTCAACTGTTGATCGAGGGTACAGAGCGCTCTCAGAAGGCCATGGGCGTGCAATTGACCAGTCTGTTGGAGCAAAATAATCTGCAATTGGCGACGTTGGAAAAGGGTATGGAAGACGAGCTTAAAAAGGCTCTGACGACCTTTGGTTATCAGCTTACGGCCCTATCTGAGAAGTTTGTCAACGATTACGTGCCGCTGACCGACAGGCTGCAAGAGCTGCTGACGGCGGTAAAGATTAAAAAATGAACAACAATGAAGAGCATATCGAGCAGGAGGAGCATTGGGTCTCGGTCAGTGATCTGATGGCTGGACTGATGATGGTGTTTCTGCTGATTGCCATTGTGTTTATGGTTAACGCCGAACGCGAGCGTAATAAGGTACGCGATGTAGCCGTGCTCTACGATCGATTGCGGACTCAGCTGTACCAAGATTTACTCACCGAGTTTGCGCCTGACCTGGAACAATGGGGTGCTGAAATCAATCCGGATCTGAGTATTCGATTTGGCCGACCGGAACTGATTTTCGATAGGGGCGCTAATAAGCTCAAAACCGGTTTTGAGGACATTCTGCAGGACTTCTTCCCCCGCTACCTGGGCATCATCACCTCGGTGAAATATCGTGACGATATCGCCGAAGTACGCATCGAGGGTCACACCTCAAGCGGCTGGCTCGGACAGGAAGAAGATTCCGCCTATATTCTAAATATGGGGTTGAGTCAGGAACGAACTCGTTCGACCCTCGATTACCTTTTATTACTGCCCGAGGTTCAACAGGAAAAATACTGGCTGAAGGCCCATATGACCGCCAATGGTCTGTCGTCTTCCAAGCCGATACTCAGCTCGGGCGGTGAAGAAGACCGCGAGCGCTCTAGGCGCGTGGAATTTAGACTGCGAACCGATGCCGAGAGTCGTATCGCCGCTATCCTAGAGAGTTATCAATAGCCCTATGGCCTTACCCGATTTTACCGAATTCGAACCCTTTAACAGTTTGCGGGCCCAGATGGGCACCGACCGGCTGGGTTTCTTTGAGCTTTTTGATCCGACCTTACATTTGACTGGCATTGAGCGCTCTGAGTTAGCCCATCAGGGTTTGACGTTATCCCGGCGTGAGGTCAGATGCCTGTTAGACTTCACCCTGGTGTATAAGAATTCGCGGCTCATTGTGCTGGAGGGCCAGCGCTATCACCTAGCGGTATGTCCAGACCTGCCGGTTAGTGACATTTTGCACATCAGTACGTCCTTGATTGCCTTTGGCGGTGCCGCTAGCGTCTGCCCGGCTTGCCTACAAACACTCCAATATCAGGGCTATGACGCACAAAAGGCGCGCAAGGAGAGTTATAGCCGTCAGGTGCTGGAAGACTTTAGTTTGGACCAGTTTTGGACCAGTTTTCATCTCTATCCGGTATCAGAGAAGCGAGACATACGTAAAAGATTGCCCATGAGTGAAAGTTGACCCCTTTACAGCCTTTGTTTTGGTTATAATGGCGCAAAATATTAATTTGGATTTCAGGGTAATCCCTATGGTGAAGACAATAATACTGTTAGCAACAGTCCTAGGTTTATCCGCGTGTGCCACGACCCGGCTGCCAGCAAACCTCTCTAGTGCAATTTTAAACAGCGACGACCTAGTCACGGTAAATGACGGCCTTCCAGCCTATTTACTGATGATTGACGCCTTGTCCGCAACCTATCCGAAGAGTGAAAGCCTGCATCTGACCGCAGCGTCACTCAATGGTTCTTATGCCGGGGTTTTTGTCCCGGATAAACAAAAGGTGCGAAAAAAACGAATGTCTGAGAAGGCCTTAAAGCATGCGCAGATCGCTTTCTGTCTCTACGACAAAACAGCGTGCGACCTGCAGAGCGCCGATCCAGACGGCTTTGCGGGGCGTATTGCACAGTGGAACGGCGTCGATGATTTACCCTATCTGTATGCCTTGGGCACCAGTTGGGCCAGCTATATACAGGCCAATACCGATGATTGGCTGGTGATTGCCCAGCTGGGCCAGGCCGAGTCTGTTTTGAAGCAGGTGGTGAGCATTGAGCCAGAGTATGAAAAGGGCACGGCATTAGTCTATCTGGGTGTAATGGCCAGTGTTCTGCCACCGAGCCTAGGCGGTAAACCCGATATAGCCCAAGCCTATTTTGAAGCCGCTCTGGCAGCGGGCAAAAACGAAAACCTTATTATTCACGTGTACTATGCAGCCGAGTTTGCTCGTCTGATGTTTGACCAAGAGCTTCACGATAACTTGCTTCAGCAAGCGTTAAGCCTCGATCCGTATGTTGAAGGCTATACCTTGCAGAATGTGTTTGCCCAACAGCAGGCCCAACAGCTGCTTGAATCATCGAACGATTATTTTTGATAGAGGTTTTTATGTTCCGAACGCCGATTATATTGGCCATGTCCCTGCTGTTTTGCACTGGTGTGCAGGCGACGGTGTTTAAGATTTCGACCGAGTACCCAGATGGCAACGCCGTTTTAAACGAATTGCGCGCTGTGGGCGAGCGCATTGAGGCGCAAACAGAAGGCCGGGTCACCTTTAAATTTTATCCGGGTGGCGTGATGGGTGATGGCACTGCGGTGCAGCGCAAAATCCGCATCGGTCAATTGCATGGCACCTTTATTCACAGTGGAGCCTTGGCTGAATCCTATAAAAACTCTCAGGTCTTGAATGCCCCGCTGTTGTTTCGCGACTTTGACGAGGTTGACGCCGTCAGAGCGGAATTTGATCCAATCCTGAATCAGGGTTTTATTGACAGCGGCTGGCACACCTATGGTCTGATTGAGGGCGGCTTTGCCTATGCCATGACTGCCGTCCCAGCGACCGATATCGAGACCCTAAAGAGCCAAAAGCTCTGGTTGCCGGCCAACGATCCCTTTTCTGAAAAAATAGCCAGGGCCTTCGATATCAGCCCGATCGTTTTGAACATCGGTGATGTTCTTACGGCATTGCAGACCGGCGCTATCGACGCGATTGTGACACCTCCAGTGGGCGCCATTACTCTGCAATGGTACAGCCGAACTAAATATCTCACCGACGCCCCCTTTATGTACACCTATGGGGTGATCGCCTTGGCTGAGAAAGCCGTGCAGCGACTCAGCGAGGCTGATCAAGAAATTTTGGCAGCCGAACTCACCGCATCCAGTAAAACGCTCGACACCATGGCTCGTAGTGATAACTTAACGGCCTTCACCGCGCTGGAGTCACTGGGCATTAACATCGTCCAACTGGTCCCGGAAGTGCGTGCTGCGTTTGAACAGGAAGCTGCACAGGCAACTGAAAAGTTGATCGAGTCAGGGGAAATTGAACAGGCCCTCTATGATCGTATAGTGGTCGTACTGGATCGTATTCGAAATCCATAAAACCGTCTTATAGATGGGAATTGAGGTTGGTTTGTTAAAAAAAATAGGCGATTTTTGGGCCTTGACCGAACGCATGGCGCTGGTTGCGGTATTGCTGTCGATGATTGGCTTCGCCGTACTGCAAATAGTCCTGCGCAATGTCTTTGACAGCAGCTTGTTTTGGATTGATCCCCTCAATCGCCTGTTGGTACTCTGGTTGGCGATACTCGGTGCTATGGTCGCCACCCGAGAGCAGGAACATATCTCAATTGACGTGCTTAGACATTACGCCTCGGGTGTTGGCCTACTTCTATTGGTACGCCTGACATCCGCCTTTGCTGCCCTGGTCTGTGGCCTAATGACCTATCATTCGGCCCGCTTTGTCTACTATGAAATGATTGAGCAGATGCCCACCTTCTCTAACCTCCCGGCCTGGCCTTTTGAACTGATCATGCCGCTCGGGTTTTTAGTGATGACCCTTCGGTTTGCTTTGGCGGCCATTATACCCAAACAGGTTATGCCATCATGAGCGCTGCACTATCCGGCTTACTACTGCTCGCCGCGCTGATTGGGGCGCCGCTTTTTACCATTATCTTAGGTGGCGCTGCGTTGGGCTTTTGGAGCTCGGGCATCGATCTGATGGTCCTGCCCATTGAGCTTTATCGATTAACTGAAAACACCCTGCTAATGGCCCTGCCGCTCTTTACCTTTGCCGGCTACCTACTCAGTGAAAGTAAGACCGCCGATCGCTTAGTGCGCCTGTCTGAAGCGGCCCTAGGTTGGCTGCCCGGTGGTATGGTGTTGATATCCCTGCTGGCGTGCGCGTTTTTTACCATGTTGACCGGCGGATCTGGTGTCACCATTGTGGCCCTGGGCGCCTTACTGGTCCCGGCTTTGAAGCAGGCCGGCTATACCGATAAGTTTGCCATTGGGCTGGTCACCACCTCCGGTAGTATGGGGTTGCTGTTGCCGCCGGCCATCCCACTGATACTCTATGGGATTGTTGCCCAACAGATGAATGTTGCCGTAAATATACAGGACCTCTTTATTGCCGGACTCATTCCGGCATTTCTGATGATTCTGTCATTGTGGGGTTATGGCTTATGGAGTCAGCGGCACCAGATCATCCCGCTCATCCCGTTTAACTGGCGCACTCTGATTAAAGAAGCTAAGAATTCAAAATGGGAGCTCGGGATCCCGTTAATCGTCCTGGGCGGCCTGCTGTCCGGTTGGCTGGTGATTTCTGATATAGCCGCGATCACCGCCCTCTATGTTCTGATCGTTGAGGTGTTTATCTACAAGGATGTGTCACTCAAGGCCTTACCCCGCATTGCTACCGAGGCCATGAAAATGGTTGGCGGTATTCTGCTTATCTTGGGTGTGGCCTTGGCCTTTACCAATCTGTTGGTCGACATGGAGATGCCCGCCAAGGTATTTGACTGGGTCAAGGCCAATATTGATAGCCGTTGGGCCTTCTTATTGTGCCTCAACATTGGCCTGCTGGCGTTAGGTGCCATCCTAGACATATTTGCAGCGTTGATCATCATTGTACCGTTAATATTGCCAGTGGCATTGGAATACGGCATAGACCCTATCCATTTAGGCATCATCTTTGTTGCCAATATGCAGATCGGTTATTTTACCCCGCCAGTCGGTATGAACCTCTTTATTGCCAGCTATCGCTTTAAGAGGCCTATTACCGAGCTCTATAGGGCGACCATTCCGATGATGTTTGTGTTGCTGTTCGTGGTCTTGGTGATCACCTATTGGCCAGAAATGGTTTTGTTTTTAGTGCGCTAGTTATTTTCGGGTGAGAGTCAGCTAAATGTTTGACTTCATTAAGAAAAACTATACAATGCGCGTCACTTTTAGGAAGCTTAGAACTTGTTTTGAGCGCCCAAAAGGGGTCGGAAGACGTTAAATTTAGCGTTATGGGTGTGTAGCTCAGTTGGGAGAGCATCGCCCTTACAAGGCGAGGGTCAGCGGTTCGAACCCGTTCACACCCACCAGAATGCGGAGCGGTAGTTCAGTTGGTTAGAATACCGGCCTGTCACGCCGGGGGTCGCGAGTTCGAGTCTCGTCCGTTCCGCCAATACTTTCCTCAAGTCTAAAGAGGGCGCCGAGGTTGACACCTTAGCAGCGCGACCCAAGGTTCTTCGAACCTAGATCGCGAGCCGGATTGCCGGACCATCGGTCTCGTCCGTTCCGCCAATACTTTCCTCAAGTCTAAAGAGAATGCCGAGGTTGACACCTTAGCAGCGCGACCCAAGGTTCTTTCAACCTAGATCGCGAGCCGGAATGCCGGACCATCGGTCTCGTCCGTTCCGCCAATACTTTTCTCAAGTCTGTTCTGATTCATCCCCCCTGCTAAAGCTTTTTTGTCCGGATCCAACTGTTTAATAACATTTTGTTGTCTGCTCCATGGCCTCAAGGCCCAAAACATCTACTGCACAGCCTCCATCAAAACAGATCAACTTACCGGTTATAACGTCGACAGTTCCCCGTAAAGCTGGTGCCTCCGCGCGACCCTTAACGGTGTTAACGCGCCTGAAAGCAGGCGTAACTCCATCCTATTCACTACACTCAGTAGGACAACAGAGACCCAGCACGGAGAGTCACAGTGTATTTAAACGCAAAATAAGTCACATTTTGACAAAATAGTGGGGCCATCTTTACTAACTGCTAATCAAGTCACAGTCTCTCAGGGGCGGTGTGCATAGAATGATCACACTGATCGAAGGTCTGCTCTGATTTACAACAGGGCAAAAAAGTGCATTTGAGGCAGCATATGGCAGCAAGAAACAGCAAGGAGCTATTCGAGGCAATAATTTTCTTTGGCAACAAAGTGGTCGCAAAAGAGATGCGCTATTCTGAATTCGAAGCGGTACTCGACGGCGTGGTGGGGATTACCGAGTTGGCGAATAGGGAGATTTACGCCGCTTACGTCAAGATAACTCCGTCCTTAAAAGTCCACAGTCTTGTGACTTTTCAAATCGAATTCAATGAACGCGGTTTCGCCGATGAGGATTGGAACATACCGCTGCGCCATTTAGCTGAGAATGCGGGCCCCGGCCCTGATCTAGGTGCTGGCCCGATTCGGCTTGCCTGCCGGAGCCAATGTTCGGTGTCCTGGTACCAGCGAGAATTATGGGAGCCTAATCAACGTGACATTGATCATTTTTGCCTGCTACAAGAGGCCGTAACGCGTAATAAACTCGGTCTTATCACCGACGACGAATTAAATACCATCCCCATTTTGTCGGCGCCGACACCCGCGCCCGCTCAGCTCAACGAACCGGAGATTGAGGTCCCGCTGATGTGCGATCCGGTTGACACCTCTGACTGGCAATCCTCGCAACAACTGACAGCACAAAGCGGCTCGGAAAAATTGCGCGCGCAGGCCGGAGAATTTCAGGCCAAGGTCGATCTGTTGATTCAGCGTCAGAAGCAGACGATTCAAGCTATGGAGGAAAAGTATCGCGTGGAGATTGAGCAGGTAAAGCGCGCCATGCGTAATGAGGCGCAGAGCTATCGACATCATGGTCAGGACTTAGAGCAACAGGCCAACCACAACAAAGTTTTGTTGGAGAAAATGCAGGCCCGAAATACTCGACTCGAACGGGACCTGATCCAAGCCCAGGAGCAGGCTGAGAGCCACAAGGACCAGTTTAATAGCCTCAAGGAAGAGCATCTAGAGCTGTTACACAATCAACGTGTGGCCGACGATGATAAAACTCGGCTAAGCATCGAATTAAAAGAACGGCTAACCCTTCAGGCCCTGGAAATGGAGGAGCAGAACGATGAACTGGCGAAATATAGACGGGCTAATAGCGCACTGACGGACCAAATAGAGGGTTATCAACGACAGGTTGTTGTCCACAGCGATTCAACGTCCAGTGAGTTGGCCGAACTACGCGCTCTAATCGACCAGAAGCAAGCAGAAGCGAGCGACCTCAAGGCCAGGTGGGTGAGTCAGTCGGTCGATTACGAGCGCTTAAGCAAACAGTATGATCAAGCAAGTCATGCGTTGGCCGAGTCCACACAGTCACTGAAAAGCCTGACCAGTGCCAGTTTTAAAACCCAAGAATTACGGAAAACCCTCGAGTTCCAAGCCCAAGATCTTGAACAACGATTAGGAGAGTCTCAGCGTGAAAATGAACAACTCAAACGCGATCGAATCGAGGCAGAAGACAATGCGGTGGCCAATGTCGAAGTCTATGAGAAAATGGAAAAGCTGGAGTTGGTCTTTGTTGCCTATCATCCCGGTGCCGGCCATATCAGCTTGCCGGCCCGACAACTCGAAGACTATCTCGATAAGCCCTTGAGTTTCGCCGCACAGAAATGCAGTGTTACACTGGAACATTATAAAAGCTGGTTAGTGCACTATGATGGCTCTGAATGCGAACAATGTGGTGTGCCGGTGAAGCGCATTGACACCCCCTCTGACTATCAAATCGGCGTTAACAACCGATGCACTAAACACCGACTCGACAGCGGCAATGTCACCCAATTCCGGCGCAGCAGCTGAGTGCGGTCAGTCCAGAGTATCTTTGCCAGTCTACCCAGCTTGACCCAATCCGCCTGGCCCCAGCGCCCCAATGTCACAATAATTCGCGGTGATCTGCTGCATCCAGTGGTTTCCGGCAATAAACTTTATAAGCTCCAGCCTCTGCTGGAGGCTGCCCAAGATAGCGGTCTGCAAACCCTTATCAGTGTCGGCGGGCGTTACTCTAACCATCTGCATGCGCTCGCCTGGGCCAGCCGGGAAGCCGGCTTGCAATCAGTTGGTTTAGTGCTTGGTTATGCGGCCCAGGTCTTAACGCCGACCTTGCTCGACTGTCAACGTTGGGGCATGGAGCTGCATTTTGTCGATCGGCAGACCTATCAAGAGCGCTATACTGATGGTTTCTGGCAGCCATGGTTGTCGCTCTATCCGAATTCGATGCGGGTCAATGAAGGCGGCTGGTCTGCAGAGGGCATCAAGGGTAGCGGACTCTGGTGGCAAGGCATTGACCCGGACACCGATCTGGTGGTTTGTGCGGTGGGCTCTGGCAGTACGCTCGCCGGGTTGGCCACGCACGCACCCGCGAAAGTGTCTGTTGTCGGTGTTCCTGTCTTTAGGGATGCCGATAACTATCAGGACCTGCAGACCAAGATGGCGGCCCTATCGCTTGGCTCTGAACAATACAGCCTGTGGACCGATTTTGCCGGTCCGGGGTTCGGCAAGCTCAGTCCAGCGCAGCGAACATTCAGTCAGCAATTTAGCCTGGCGTCCGGTATCGCCCTGGATCCGGTCTATACCGCTAAGGTTTTTTACGCTCTCGAGTCCCAATTAACCGTCGACCCACACCTGCACAATCGAAAAATAGCCATATTGCATACCGGAGGACTTCAGGGTTGCCGACAATGATGTGGTATAATGCCGCTCTAATTTGATTGAGTGTTTCGCTGAATGGCAAAAATTAATTGGTTTCCTGGCCATATGGCTAAGGCCCGTCGACAGATCAGTGAAATAATCCCTAAAATCGATGTCGTTATCGAGATCCTGGACGCTCGTATCCCCCATTCGAGCATGAATCCAATCTTGACCAAGATCAGGCGCGACAAGCCGGTACTTCGCTTGCTCAGTAAGGCCGATTTGGCCGACCCTTTGGTGACTGCCAAATGGCAATCATTCCTAGCCCAGGAAAAAGATATCATGGTGGTCGCCATGGTCATGAGCGATCGCAAGCAATTGGCGAAAATTCCTGATTTTTGTCGGCAAATGGCGCCACATCGTGGTGGTATCGCCAAGCCGGTGCGGAGCATGGTGGTGGGCATTCCGAATGTCGGTAAGTCGACCCTGATCAACGGTTTGGCGGGCAAAAAGGTTGCTCGAGTCGGCGACGAACCGGCCGTCACGCGCAATCAACAACGCATTCAGATTTCTAATGATTTTACCCTGATGGATACGCCGGGAATTATGTGGCCTTCCCCTGAAAGCGAACTGGGTGGTTATCGATTGGCCGCCAGCGGCGCCATTCGAGATACTGCGGTGGAATATGAGGACATAGCGCTGTTCGCCGTGGATTATTTGATTCAGCGTTATCCGGAAGCCCTGATTGGTCGTTATAAACTGGCCTCGGTGCCCGATACCGCGACGGCCTGCATGGAAGCGATCGCGCGCAGTCGCGCCTGCGTTCGAGGGCGCGAGGTCGATTGGCACAAGGTTAGCGAAGTCGTGCTTAAGGATTTACGTTCTGGCGCTCTAGGTCAAATCAGTCTGGAAGAACCAGACCAAGAGTTTATCTATAGAGACTTGCTCGACGAATAGACCCACTTGCCGGAACTGCTTATTCCTCCGTTAAACGGCGGATATGCAGTTCCGCGCTTTCGGCCAAGGCGGCTAAGTGGTAGCCCCCCTCAAGTACCGACACAATGCGGCCGGCGCACAGTTCATTGGCCAGCGTCACAATCGCGTCGGTGAGCCAGTAAAAATCCTCGCTCTGCCAATTAGTCTGACTCATCGGGTCTTTAGTGTGCGCATCAAAACCGGCGGAAATAAATATCATCTCCGGTTGGTGGGCCACCAAGGCCGGACGCCATTGTTCCTGCCAGGCCAGTTTGACATCGCGAAAGTCTGAGTAGGCCACCATTGGCGTGAGATGAATATGGGGATGCTCGGCGGCCCAATGGCTATTGGGATAAAATGGGTGTTGGAAGCTGGTAAAGATCGCCACGTCGGGACGGTTTTGAAACATTTCAATGGTGCCATTACACTGATGAACATCGAAGTCGATGATCGCCACTTTTTTTAAGCCATGATGTTTAATAGCGTGTTCGACGGCGATGGCCACGTTGTTAAAAAAACAAAAGCCCATAGTTACATTCGGTTCGGCATGGTGTCCCGGCGGACGCACCGCGCAAAAGGCGCGATCGAATTCACCATTCAGAATGCCATCGACCGCCTGCACGCCCGCGCCCGCCGCGCGATAGCTGGCCTCCCAGGTATAGGGCCCAATCAGCGTGTCCGGATCAGCCTGCACCAGGCCCTGTTTCGGGCTGATCCGGTCGAGCTGCTCAACATAGGTCTGATGATGTACCCGGAGCACCTGTTCGGTGCTGGCCTGCTCGGCCCGCAGCTGCACTAAGTCCGGCATCAGGCCCGTCTTTATCAACTGTTCACGAATAGCTTGGGTGCGGCGCGGCGATTCCGGATGATCCTCGCCCATATCATGCAGCTCGCAATGTTCATGGAAAATCAGGGCTGTTTTTGTCATGGTTGATTTAAGCCATTGAATGTCCTTGCAGTATAAGGCTAGAGTAAAGGCTTAGCATTCCGACTTTGGTTTAATAATGCCCGATCTTAGCCCTTTTTTTGCCCCCAAATCCATCGCCGTCATCGGCGCATCAGAGCGTGACAGCAGCATGGGCGGTTTGGTGTTGCAAAATTTGCAGGGCTCAAGTTTTGCCGGCCCTATTTATGCTGTGAATTTAAAAGGCTATGGGCAGGTGTTTGGCGTGCCCTGTGTGCGCTATCTGCGCGCCATCAACGATTCGATCGACCTGGCCATTGTCTGTGTGCCGCCGGCGGCCATTCCGCGGGTGCTGCGCCAGATGGGTCGGCTAAATATTCGCGCCGCCTTGATCTTGACGGGCGGTTTGGCACGGCAGCTGAATTTCAGTTCGCAAAACAATGAAAAGATCGCCCGCATCGCAAAAGAACTGAATATCCGTCTGATGGGCCCCAATTGCCTGGGGATACTGGTACCCGATCATAAGCTCAATGCCAGTTACAGCCACCTCGATGCGCTACCGGGCAGTGCCGCCTATGTCGGCCATTCTGCCGCTCTGGGCGCGGCCTTGCTCGACTGGGCCGGCGCGCGCGGCATTGGTTTCTCGCATTTTTTAACCCTCGGCGCCAGCGCCGATATTCGTATTTCCGATGTCGTGGATCATTTAGCCACTGACCGGCGGGTTAAGGCCATCCTGATTCATTTGGAACAGATCCGCGATGCGAATCGCCTGTTAACAGCACTGCGTGCGGCATCGCGGTCAAAGAAAGTACTGGCCATTCGAACCCATAATCGGGGCGCGGTGGCCAATGGCATTTCGGACGTCTATAAGGTTGATGCCGAATTCTTTTCCCGTGCCGGTGTGCTCCAGGTCGACACTATTGATGGGCTGTTTCAGGGTTTAGAGGTGTTGGCGCGATCGCGCCCGCTCTATCATCGGAACTTGGCCATCGTCAGCAATGGCTTGGGTACGGCAATGTTGGCGCGCCAGTATCTATTGAAAAATCAGGGTGAATTGGCCCCGCCGCCGAGTGCCAAACTGATCCAAAGCCAGACCTGGTTTCACAGCGAAACGGGTGGCAACCCTGCGGTGCTGCCGCCTCAGTCCAGCGGTGAAGATTATGTCGCGTGCCTAAAAGCACTGGAAACCGAACCGGGCCTGGGCGCCATTCTGGTGATTCACAGCCCGAATCGCCGCTCGGTAAGCGCCGATTTAGCGCCGGCCTTACTAAAGTATATTAAGCGCAGTCGACGCCTGGTATTAACCTGTTTTCTCGGCGGCCTGACCACCCAAAGTGCCCGTCAAGCCTTCGATAGTGCCGGGTTGCTGAATTTTGATTCGCCCACAGAGGGCGTTAACGCTTATCTGACATTGTCCCGACATGCGCATGCGCAGGAGCGGCTGCGCGAAACTCCCAGCAGTGATGCCTTAGAGTTCGCGCCCGACCGGGATCAGGCTGAGCGGGTGATCGCTCAGGCGCGTCAAGATCGGCGTACCTATCTGACCTGGCCAGAAGCGCGTCAGCTTTTACGCGGTTACGGCTTTAAGCTGGTCGGTAGCACCTTCGATACCGATTTTGAACGACTGCTGACGCGCCTGACTCCGCGCTTTTTCCCTGCCGCCTTACGTCTGGTACACCAGACCTATAGCTATCCTTTTGCCTACCAGAATGTGCCTGCGGCGCGTTGGCGGGGCGCCAAGATAGAATTGGCCGATGCAGCGGCCTTGCGCGCTGCCAGTGTGGAATTAACGCGGGAAAAAAATCGCCGCCTGCCCGATTCCGAAATACTAGGTTGGGCGGTACAGCCGATGCGGCGTAAGGTTGATGCCATTCAGTTCAGCCTGGGTATTACCCGAGATCCCACTTATGGGCCATTGATCTTCATCGGCGAGGGCGGCTCTCACGCCGATATGTTAGTCGATCGACAGGTGGCCCTAGTGCCACTGAACTCAGCGCTGGCGAAGCAGCTCATTCAAAAAACCCATGGCTATCAGGTGCTGTTAGAGCGCAGTGAGCAGCTAGTCGACGATATGGAGCGCTTGATTCAGCATCTTATCGGCTTGTCGCAGATGGTGATCGATAACCCGCGTCTGATGGGCGTGGAAGTGAATCTGCTGTTGCAAAATAACAGCCTGCCGGTGGTTCTGGGGGTTGCCGCGTCGATTGGGGATAAGGTTAGTCCGGCCTTGAACCCCTATCCGGCGGAACTGGAGGAACACTGCGTGCTGAAGAACGGTCTAGCCATGCTCATTCGACCGATTCGCGGTGAAGATGAGCCGGAGTTGAAGGTCTTCTTTGGCCGTTTCGACGCCGAGGCCTTGCGTTTGCGCTTTTTTTACAGTCGCTTGAAATTTGAACATTTGGAATTAGCGACCATGAGTCAAATCGATTATCGGCGCGAAATGGTGTTTGTCGCAGAGGACCAACGGGGCATCCTGGGCGAGATGCGTCTGTGGCTCGACATAAACCATAATGAACTGGAGTTCGCCATCATGGTGGCCCCTGAGGCACAAGGAACGGGCCTGGCAGGGCTATTGATGGACAAGACCGTGCGTTACGGAAAGAGTCTTAAAGTCAGTCGACTGGTTGCCGATGTACTCCCCGAAAATGGCGCCATGCTTGGTCTGGCGAAACATTTCGGCTTCAGTGTTGGCTCTGAAGATGAGATCATGAAAGTGACCAAATCACTCGACTGATACCATTGCACTGGGAAGAGACACTATGCTGTACGAATTGGGTAGGCATCAAATTGAATTGCCAGGCATCGCGCCGGTATCGGATGCTCAAAGCAAGATTATTCTCTGGTATCAGGGGCAAATATTGACCCAAGATCGGCAGATTGCCTGGGCCGAAGCGGATGTACCTTATCCCTACATGGGGCGCGAGTTTGTCGGGTTACTGGACGGTAAGGCGTATTTCACCGCATCCGTCAGTCAGGTATCCGCCGATCAGTCACTGTCGTCACTGCGCGATATCGCCTATCTCGATGAGACGGCCTTTATGCTCTGCGCCCGCTCCCGTGGCCTATTGGAGTGGCGCACACAACATCAATACTGTGGCCAATGTGGTCAGGTGACACACCAGATAGCCGGGGAGAATGCCCTCAGCTGCAGCCCCTGTCGCCTCAGGTTCTACCCGCGCATATCGCCCTGCATTATCGTCTTGATCACGCGGGGTGACCAGGTGTTGTTGGCCCAAGGCGAAAATCACAAGGAGCGGGGTTGGTACAGTACATTGGCCGGGTTTATCGAGTCGGGCGAATCGGCTGAGCAGGCTGTTATGCGCGAGGTTAAGGAAGAGGTCGGCGTGACGATCAAAAATATCCAATATCTAAACAGTCAGGCTTGGCCTTTTCCAAACCAATTGATGTTAGGTTTTCACGCCGAATTTGAGGCTGGCGAGATCGTCCCCGCGCCCGGGGAAATTGCCGATGCCCAATGGTTTAATATACACGACTTGCCGAAACACCCGCCCAGTGTTTCGATCGCCGGATGGCTGATTCGACAATATATCGATAACTATCGGGCCTAATCGGCCGGTGGTTTTTTTTGCGCATCGCGGTAGATGAAATAGCCAAAGCCGGCAAAGAAAGCAATCATCAAAGCCACCACAGCGATGCCTGCCAGTACAACAACGTCAAGGTACATACTGATCTCAGTTATAGAATAAGAAAGATCAGTGTAATTAGATCGGTGGGGGAGAAGGTGACCCATATCAGTTAATGGTCACAATGCGAATCTTGAATGCAAACCTTGCCTTAGTCGAGGCCGAGCTCAATCCGTTCGCACTCGGCCAAGGAGGCCATCGAGGTGAGCTCGACAAAGTTTCCGATTACTATATCTTTAGCGCTGCCCGTTGCTTCTAATAAATTTTGCTTTTGAAAACGGGTAAAGACTCGGCTTACGGTTTCCACGGCCAAACCGAGATAGTTGGCAATGTCGGCACGCGACATAGTGAGGCGATAGGACGTGCCGGAGAAGCCTCGGCGTTTAAAACGTGCGGCCAAATTAATTAAAAAAGACGCAATACGTTCTTCTGCACTTTTTTTGCTGAGCAGCAACATCATCTGTTGTTCGCCCCGCAGTTCTTTACTCATTAGGCGCATCAGTTGACGTCTTAACTCGGGCATCTTACCCGCCAATTCATCCAGGCGATCGACCGGAATCTCACAAACGTTGGTGGTTTCCAGCGCCTTGGCCGAGGAGGGGTGGTTAATGGAATCGTAACTTTCTAAGCCAACCAACTCACTGGCCAAATGAAAGCCGGTAATTTGTTCTTCACCATCGTTGGTTAAAGTATAGGTTTTTATCGTCCCGGTGCGCACGGCGTAGACAGATTTAAATTCGTCGCCCTGATAAAAAAGATGCTCTCCTTTTTGCAACGGGCGGCCTCGCTTTATGATCGCATCCAGAGAGTCCATTTGGTCAACCGATAAGGCCAACGGTAAACAGAGTGGATGAAGACTGCAGTTTTTACAGGCGGTGGTTAAACCCATGACAAGGCTCCGAGCGGTAAAGCTTAATGAAATTTAAGCATACTACAGTTTTGCTTCGCTTGTTTTTCCTAACACTGATCTATTGCATTATCGTTTTATTCAGGCCTCCACGTCTTAACCAAGGTGCTGGCCAAAGGCGCATAGGGTTGATCAACATCGGTGGCGACGAGCGGGATACCACTGGCGCGCAGATCGGTAAAGTTGAAACGCTCGCGATCCGACAGTTGTGATAATGAAACATTAGCCATCGAGCGTTGAATGCTCTCGATCCGACCGGGGAACTGCGCTTCCCAATCTTGGCACATGGTTTTTATGGCCTGACGTTGCAGGCTATCTTGAGAGCCACAGAGATTGCAGGGAATAATAGGATAGTTCATCAGGCTTGAGAATCGGGCAATGTCGGCTTCCCGACAATAGGCCAAGGGCCGGATTAAAACATTGGTTTGGCTGTCACTGAGCAGCTTCGGGGGCATGGCCTTGAGTTTGCCGCCGTAAAACATATTGAGGAAAAGCGTTTCAATAATGTCGTCTCGATGATGACCTAAGGCGACCTTGTTGGCGCCAATTTGATCGGCAAATGCATAGAGGGTGCTGCGCCGCAAACGTGAGCAGATCCCGCAGGTTGTTTTCCCGTCTGGGACCGTATCCATCACAATCGAGTAGGTATCCCGCTCAAGAATATGATACGGCAC
>ENA-OQVM01003426-OQVM01003426.1-marine-metagenome-genome-assembly--contig:-NODE-3426-length-17204-cov-9.334209_pt1 | contig 17204 bp, 12 predicted proteins | sample MGYA00237776_ERZ505498 | MGnify/ENA primary metagenome ERZ505498 (study PRJEB26159, sample SAMN06265151) | marine metagenome | isolation source: Helgoland LTER site | place: Germany:Helgoland, sampling... | reverse complement strand
TTCCAAACGCCATAACTGTCAGTAACGTCAAATTTTATTTCTACGGGCGGGTAACTCCCAGAAGCGACCGAATTATCCAAAGCAGAGAATTTTAATGAATTAGCCTCAGTTGGACTTAACTCATAACCAATTAACGAACTGTCTGAAATTGTTATCGTGCTTCCGCTATCAGAAACGTAGGAAAGAGTGCCGTACTGGTAAGTTGAGATACTGGTGATTGTTAACGACCCGATCGAGTCACCTGTATCTACATCATTAAAGGCATTAACCATCGCCGAGCCGACGTTAGTTGCGGTTTCACCTTCAACAACAGAAATGAGCGAAGTAGCGTCCAACGTTGGCGCATCGTTCTCACCTAGAACAGATATGGTGACATTCGAATTCGAGCTGTCGTAGGTCGTACCATCCGTGCTGAGCTTGACGGAAAAATAGTCAGTGCCATCAAAATCCACGTCTGGTTCATAGCTCAAGTCACTCAGGTCATCAGCGTCGATGTACTGATTCAAAGACACGGCAGCACCATTCAGCTCCAAAGTGCCGTATTCTGGAAGAACAGAAATCTGCAAACTATCGACGGCATCGCCATTCGCGTAGGCGAAATCAGAGGTAACAAACGACAGAACTGAATCATTCGCTGCATTAGATTCAGCAATCTGCTTCGTCGCAATCGTCGTTCCCGAAGGGGTCGTCGTGGTCGTTGGCGTCGTCGAAGTGCGAGCTATTGTGCCAAAGCCGAAGCCGTTGCCGAGCGAGCCGTAGTTGAAGGAGGTGTTGAAACCGCCGACGTTAAAGCTGTTTCCAAAGCTGCCGGTCAGCGTCGAGCCGCCTAAGGACGAACCGAACAGCAGGGAATTTCCGAAGCTGCTGCTGGAGCCAAAGGTTTGGTTGAAGATCGACGCGCCCGTGGACGTGTTGGAAAACGTTGGCTGGACGAGGGTGTAACTCGGGATAACGTTTGTGCCGTTGTTGTAGGTAAACGTGCTGCTTCCGTTCAGAAAGCTGGAAAGTAGGTTCGCCATTATCTCGTTCCTTAAGATCTAGCGTTGGAAAGAGGAGGCCCGCACGCGTTGGCGCGGACCCCCTTTGAAATGTTCCCCTGGGGTGGCTTAAATGCCTTAGTTTACTGGGTCGTGTGGTTGGTTGTTGGCGCTAGGCAACGTCCACAAGGTCGCCACCGGACAGCGCGAACTCGATGTAATCGAGGCCGTCTGTGATCATCCCGATGGACTGTGGAGTCGCGTTGATGATGGAGGCGTTGGAGGCATACAACTCCGTCGCCGTCGTGAGTGTGCCGTCGCTATCAGAGTCAATCCAGATACCAACGGAGCCAAAGACCGCCCCGGCAGCCTGTCCCTGTGCCAGCAAGGCGTCGGTCAGGTCGATGACGGTATCGCCATCGGACAACTGGCCATCACCATCGTAATCGTACAGCAAACCTTTTTGCACCGAGTTGGTGTTCATGCCGTAGACGATGACGGTGCCTTGGGTCGAGTTCGCAACGTCGATCGAGCCGGAGTCAATGGCGCTCACGTCCGTGAGGATCTGTGTCACGTCGTCTTGGAAGTCGATTTCCAGACCGCTGGCGTTCCCCAAAGCATCGACGGCGAAGTAGGCGTTGCCCGTTGCGCTGTTCGCTTGTGCAACGGCCTGTACGCCCATGTCTTCGAGCACGTCGAAGTCGATGGTGTCGAAATCGTCCGCATCCGCGCGCGCCACGTGCAGGGTGACGTTTGAGGTTTGCGCCGAACCGAGCACGAGGCTGATTTGGTCATCGCCGCCGCCGAGTTCGAGGTCAACTTCACCCGCGCCTTCGGCGATGGTGTTGGTCAGCGTCACGCCGTCCACTGAACCGCCAAGCGTGGTTGCTGCGGTCGTGCTCAGGAACGACTGGTTGCCGTTGCCGAGGTTTGCGATGTTGCGCATGGACAACTGAGGCACCGTGGCCGTGGTACCGGCGGTGATATCCTGCGTGTACTGCGTGCCAGAGGCAGACAGCGTTACGAGGTATTCGGATTCACCGATGATCATTTCGATCACGTCGTCGCCCGGGGTCATGGTGATTTCGAGGTCGTCATCGCTGACATAACCGTCGATCATCAGCAGCTCTTGGAACGTACCAGCGGAGGTATCGCCCGCCAGCGGTGCCGTGGATGCGATGTTCGCGAACTCAAAGGAGCTGATATCCGCGACAAAGCCAATGCTGCTGACCGTATCAGCGCGGTAGCCGGAGGTTTGTGACAGATCACCGGCGAGGTAGATGCCGCCGTCTTCGGACAGGTCGGACATATCCAGCACGCGCAGGGTGCTGACGTCTTCGCTGGACCCGTTGAACTGCAAGTGCGCTTCGCCGTCACCCTGTGGCGCGTCAACGTTGACGTACTCGACGTGGTCGATGTGGCGACCAAAGCCGCGTGTGTCGATCTCGTCCCCGTTCAGGTTGATGTTCAGCGTATCCTGCGCATCGTCGCCGAGGTCGATGTGCAACTCGCCGTCTTCGACATCGCTGTCGAGGGTCAGGTCTACGTCGTCATCGTTGTCGCCGCCGAGGATGGTCAACTCATCATCATAGGTCGCGAAGATGTTGGAGGAGCCGGACAGGCCGCCGGTGGTGTATTGGTCACCGGCAAGGTCGATCAGCGTGACTTTCGCGTTTTCACGCGTGTCGATCATCACGTCGCCTTCGATCTGGTTTTCGCCGTAGGCGTAGATCTGGGTGACGTCTTCGTCGTGGATGCCGTCGAGCGTGAGGCTGTAGTCGTAATTGCCCGCGTCGATGCCCAAGCGCACCACGTCGGTGGTGTCGATCATGGCGTCGGCGAAGTCGTAGGTGAACTGACCGGTGAACACGAGCACGGACTCGGTATCGCCCTCGATCATATCAACGCCGGCGAGATCGGCGTAATCGAGCGTGAGGTCATAGTTGTTCATGTCGATGGTCTCGATGCCCGTCAGGGAAACATCCAAGCCCATGTCAGCGTCGGTGTTGACCAGCGTCACGCGGTTTTCGGTCGTCCCCTGAATATACTCGATGTCGCCGGTGCTGCTGCTATCAAGCACGCCGCCGTTGATTTCGAGGTCTACGCCGGAGAGCAGCGTGAGGGTTTCGAAGCCGGCAACGTCTTCGAAGCTGTTCTGGTCGGTGGGGTCGAGGTGGTAGGTCGCGCCGAACTCGGAGAAGTACAGCGTATCCGCGCCGGCCAAGCCGTCGATCACGTAGGAGTTGGCCAGATCGGTGGCGTTTGGCACTTCGAACTCGTCATCATCGTTGGTCGCGAGCGAACTGTCGGTGATGTTCTGGCCGTTCAGGGTGCTGAACCCTGCGCCCGTGCTGTCAAAGTCCGCGTCAACCGTGTTGGTCGGCGAGGTGGAGCCGTTGGACGTGACTTCGATGTTGTAGGTCTCGGTATCCGTATCGACGGAGCCGTCCGAATTGGTCGAGGTCGCGGTCACCGTGATGGTGTGGTTGCCCGTCGCAACAGAGCTGGCGACTGTCACCAAGCCGGTGTTGCTGTCAATGCCCACGCCGGTTGGGTTGTTGTCGATCTCGTAGGAGACGGTGTCCCCTTCGCTGTCGGTAGCGCGGAACAAGTAGGTGCCGCCTTGCGGGATGGTGTAGGTGCCGCCATCGGCTGCGTTCAGCTCCAGCGACGAGGTGCCGGTGTTGCCCGTGCTGCCGGTATTGCCGGTGGTGCCCGCGGTGCCGGAGGTGATGTTGAGGGCGAGGTTGACGGTCTCGTCATTGCCCGCGGCATCGGTAAAGGAAACGGACGGGCCGGTGAACTCGCCCACGTTCAAGCTGCCGGAAATGTCGCCGGTCAGCGTGACGTTGATGGAGCGGTAGGTGTCTTCGGTCCCATCAACCAGGCCGGAGCCGGTGCGCTCGGTCGAGACTGTCGCGCCGTTGGGGAAGACCGAGGCGATGGTGGATGCGCCGTCGAGGCCGGCTTCGAGGGAGGCGATCAGGTCGCTTTCGTCGATGCCGTCTTGGTCGGTGATGGCGTAGGTCAGCGTGCCGTCGGTCTCACCAACCTCAACATCATCGTCCATGACAGCGACGGAGGCGGCTTGGTTGCCGGTGGCTGCGTCGTCGTCGTCGGACAACTGGGCGCGGATGGCGTTGGCTGCGAGCAGGATTGCGCCGCCGCCGAGGCCGATTGCTGCGACGGTGCCGATGGTGCCTAAGCCGAAGAGGCCCGGGCCGCCGGTGATCGTGCCGAGAATGCCGCCGGACGATGCTGCGGCGCTGACGTCATCGAAGATCACGCCGGAGGACGTCTGGCCCAAGTTCGTCGTGCCGATTGGCGCGGATGGCGTTGGGAAGCCGGTTGTGGCGGTCATGGCGCTGGATACGGCGGCGCCACCACCGGAAATGCCGGACGAGACGCTGGGGCTCAAGTAGAGCACGCCGCTGCCGTCGATGAAGAAGTTGTTGGAGGTCACCAACAGGGACTGCTGGTTGGCCAACTGCACCAAAACGGAGCCGTTGGACAGCTGGACGTAGGACACGACATCGGATGGTGCTGGCGCGAAGCCAGACGGTACACCCTGTGCCACGGCTTCGCCGCCGATCGTTAACGCCGCTGCCGCAGCAATCATCGCGGAGGACGCCATCAACGCGCCGCCCTTTCCACGCAAGTTCTTCTTGGCCACTTGCCGACGTTCCATCGGCTCAAAAGCGGGGTCGTTGGTCAGAACTTGGCTTGCGTCCTGGCTGTCTAACATCATTGTCGTCATCTCCGTCACCATGATGAGCGCGGCGTCCTGCTCAGTACCGAACAGGTTGGCCTCAAACTACACGCGTGCAAAACACGGATGGTCTTCGCGCGAATACATAGGTAGCGGTAAAAAACACTTTAGATGAAATTTAAACCCTTTTTTCTCTTTTTCGGCCCGAATCTGCGTTTGACAGGGTATTGACGCAGGGGAAATGGCGATTTGAGGCGCAACTAGGGCGGGATTGCGACGTGTTACAGGCCTAACGCCACGAATCGCGCATCATTCCCGCATTATACGCGAATGCGCCGTTCCCGGGATCAGACTCGCCGGGAAACCTACTGAACTTGCTTGGGTGGAACGTCGAAATCGAACTGCAAATCCCGGCCACGCTTCGGGTCACGCGGATCGGCATCCAGAACCTCCAGCTTGGGCAATGGATCCTGGGATCCTTCGACCTGCAGATCGTTGAACTTGCGCGCTTGGGGCATGACTTGACCCTCCAGCGTTCCAATGAAGCCGTTGTACCGATTGACTGACTGCGTCAAGGCATCACCGAGATCAGAAACGCGCTGCCCCAGATTGGCCAAGCGCTTGTACAGCTCCTGCCCCGTCTCCGCGATTTCTGCCGCGTTTTTGGACATGGTTTCCTGCCGCCAGCCATAGGCAATCGCCTTTGACAGCGCGACCAGCGTTGTCGGCGTTACAATCAACACCTTCTTCGCCACCGCATCTTCGAACAAAGTCGGGTCACGCTCCGCCGCCGCGGCAAAGAAGTTCTCGCCCGGAATAAACATGGCCACGAAGTCAGGCGTGAACGGCAGGGCCGTCCAATACTTCTTTTCCGCCAACCCCCGCATGTGCGACCGTATTTCTTTGGCGTGCTTCAGCAACGCGGCGTCTTGCAAAGCCGGATCATCGGTCTCAAGGGCTTCCAGATAGCCAGATAAGGACGTTTTTGCATCAACAACAATGAAACGCTCCCCTGGCAGCCGAATCACGGCGTCGGGCCGGACCGTGCCTTCCATGCCCTGCAAGGTCTTTTCAGTCTCAAAATCAACGTGCTCAGACATGCCGGCAAGCTCAAGAACCGTCTTGAGCTGATGCTCACCCCACCGTCCGCGCGTCTTAGGCGAGGCGCGCAACGCGTTGACCAGTTTACCCGTCGCAGAGGCAGCCGTCGCCGACTGCCGGGCCAGCGATTGAACTTCCTGACTGAGGTTACCGTAAGCCTCGCGCTGCTCTTTTTGGTAGCGAGCGACCGTCTCACCCAAGGGCTTCAACATGGCCGCGATCGACTCTTTCTTCTGCGCCAGATCGCCAGAAGCCGCTGTCCGATGCTTTTCAAACACCTGATTGGCCATCGTGATGAAGTTTTGCTGATTGGACTGCAACGCCTGCTGCGCCAGCAATTTCATCTCTTTTTCCAATTCACCGCGCACGTCACCCAAGGTCTTAGCTTGCTGCGCGAACTGGCTCGCCTGCGCCTCCAACCTTGCGCGCAGCGCACTGTTTTCAGCGGCAAGATCCGTCGTGCCATCACGCAGTTCATTCGCCTGCGCCTCTCGCTGGACCAGTTGCTCTCGCACGGCTTCCAACTGCGCATCGGCGGTCGCCGCGGCCCGTTGTGCCTCGTGCAAGGTGCCGCGCTGCCACAAGCCCGCGCAAACCCAGCCAAACAGCGCCGCCAGCAGCATGGGCACGGCAATCAGCACCCAGTCCGGGAGTGCGTCGATGAAAATGAGTATGTCTTCCGTCATAAAACCCCAATGAAACAAAAACCGAACAAATGCAAGAGAAAGCCGCATTATGGTCCTGAACCATCTGTTCCTTTTTGCCGCTGTGATGCTAAGTCTTAGGCTATGAAAAGCCCTTCGACACGCCCTTCCGCACTTGCGCCTCTACTGACCCTCGTCGTTGCCCTCGGCACGATGGCCTGGGGGATCCGCTCGACCTCTGGCTGGATTATTCAGCAGGCGCTCTTTGGCGGCCTCGACGCGACCGTGTCTTCCGATGTCCGGGCACTTATCGCCGTCTTTGCCGTTTCGGGGCTTGAACTGGTTCTTGCTGTTGCTCTGTTGCTTGCGCGATGGCGGCCCGGTAACGTGCATGTTCTTGGCCTTCTATTGGTGGGGGTTGGCGTGATATTTGGTCAGTTGGTGATCACCGGACCATTTTGGGCGCTGGCTTTACTGGGGGTCTGGTTGGTCTGGGAATCCGCTTCCATGCGTGCCGGTGATTAAGGATAAGTATCGTGCAACACCGCCTGACATTTTTTCTCAACAGCGCCGCGCGCAAGGTGTCTACGGCACAGATTGCTCCCAAACTCGAACAATGGGCGGACCGGCATGGGATAGACGCTCAGCTGGTTAGCCCAGCACTGCAAGATTTACCGCAAACCGTCGCACATGCCGTAGCCGCAGGCCGTCTGCCCGTCGCGGTTGGGGGTGATGGAACTGTGCACCAGCTCGCCCAGCACTTGCCTGCAAAAACAACCTTTGCGACCCTGCCTTTGGGCTCAGGAAACGACTTTGCCACGGCATTGGGTTGGGCCAAGTCCCTCGATGCCGCGCTTGAACAACTTCGCACGGCCCAACCGGTCGAGCTTGACTGCTTGCACGTCTCCCAAGATGGAACGCCCCATTTTACGGGCTTATCGGTTGCCGGTTGGGGCTTTGCCAGCGACGTTAATCGCGAGGCGAACGCCTCCTCCGTGCCGGGTGCGCTGCAATACCCTGTGGGTGTCTTTCAGGCACTGGCAAAGGGCGGCACACGGTCGGTACGCCTCACCTTTGATGATGACACGGTGGTTGAAGATCGCTTCTGGACGGTGTTGGTCTGCAACACGTCAATGGCGGGCGGCGGCATGCGGTTTGCGCCCGATGCTGACCCGCAGGACGGCATGATGGAAGTGCTAGCCTTGGGTGATGTCAGCACCCTTGGTCTCGTTGGCTTACTGGGGCGGGTATATTTGGGAAAGCACCTCGGCCATCCGCAGGTAAAGCTGTGGAAGTGTCGATCATTGACCATCGAGCCGCTTGAAGAACAGCCGGGTCCATGGTCTCCTCTGCTTGCCGAAGGAGACTCGTACCAGGGCGCTGCCAAGACCCGCTTTGACCTTCAAAGCGCCGGTATCAGCATGCTTGCGCCGCTAGAGGCTTCGTTCAAACGCTAGAACACTGAATTACCGCCAGAAGAAAGGACGCTGGAATGGTTGCTGATCACAATATGGCCGTGGATACCGCTGATCGAGCCATAGAGGTTCGGGCTGAACATGCTTTGGATCAGGAACGACTCAAGCAATACCTCGCCGAGCATCTGCCCGCGGGCGACGGTTCTGGCGACTTATCGCTGGCGCAGTTCGATGCGGGTCAATCAAACCCGACGTACTTGGTGAGCTTTTCTGGCAAGCGCTATGTGCTGCGAAAAAAGCCACCGGGGAAGTTGCTGCCTTCCGCCCACGCGGTCGATCGCGAATTCCGGATCATGAAGGCGTTGGCACAAACCGATGTTCCCGTCCCGAATGTGCGCGTGCTGTGCGACGATGATTCCGTGATTGGCACCATGTTCTACGTCATGGACTTCATCGAAGGTCGCGTGTTCAAAGATCCCGGCCTGCCCTCTCTGGCCGCATCCCAGCGGGGCCAAGTGTTTGAGAGCGCAGCGACCACACTTGCTGGTCTGCACCGGGTGGACTGGCGCGCAGCGGGATTGGAAACGTATGGCAAGTCCAGCGACTACATCGCCCGCCAAATCAAGCGTTGGTCTGGCCAGTACGAGGCATCCAAAACCGAAGATATCGCGGACATGGATAACCTGACGGCATGGCTGCGAGACAACATGCCCGAAGATGTGAACGAACCGCACAACGTGACCATCGCGCATGGCGATTTTCGCATCGACAACATGATTTACGGCAACGACAGCCTTCAACCCATCGCGGTCCTCGACTGGGAACTCAGCACCATTGGCCACCCCCTGTCCGACTTTGCCTACTGCGCCATGATGTATTTCACGCCGTCGGATGCTCGGCCCTCGCCGGGGCTCTTGGGCTTAAACCTTAACGATGAGGGGATCCCGTCCCTGCCCGAATTTGTCGCTATGTACGCCGATGCCGCTGGGCGCGCCTCGGTCGATGAAATCAACTACTATATGGCGTTCTCGAACTTCCGCATGGCGGCGATTCTTCAAGGCGTCTACAAACGCTCGCTAGACGGCAACGCCTCGTCCCGGCTCGCCGGTCAAATGGGCGAGTTTGTAAAGACGGTCTCCAAAACAGGTTTACGATTCACAGATGGAACCCTCCGCGTGAACTAGGGCCAAATAGGCGTCTTTTCCACAGTTTGCCCTTGCTAGGCCATAAACTATCTAAAATTCTCTTGATTTTATTTTTGATTTTATCTATTTATCCTGAGCAGTAAGGACGGGTGATCTTCACCTGTTCGTCTTTTCCAGCACAGGAGTACAATCATGGACATCGTAAATATTCTCATCAGCTTGGTCGTTGGTGGCGTTGGCGGCAACGTTGCGGGCGCACTGCTCAAGAACTTCTCACTGGGCACCGTCATGAACACCGTTGCTGGTGTCGTTGGTGGCGGTGTTGGTGGCTCCCTCCTCAGCACTTTGACCGGCATGGACACAAGCGCGGTTGCCGCTGGCGGTGGCTTGGACATCGGCGGTCTGCTGGGTGCAACCGGCGGCGCGGCCATTGGTGGCGGCGGCTTGCTGGCCATCGTTGGTGTTGTTCGCAACATGATGGGCGGCAGCAAGTAGCCCCAATCGCAGTACCTAAAGCGCTTCAAAAGAAGAGCGCCACTCTCTCCTCCTCGCAAAAAACCCCTGTGCCGTTGGGCGCAGGGGTTTCTTTAATGGCGGCAAAAACAAGCAAGACCCAGGGGCATGATCGAGATGTTATTCAGCTTCAACAAACCGCGGGAAGACACCAGCCGGTTTCGGCAGTTCCAAACCCGACTCAAGGCGACGGTTCAGCGCGTCAAATCCTCGCTGATCCGACGATTGGGCGAGTAGATCCAGCAGCTTTTCCGTGCTTTCCGGCATAACGGGCTGCAAAATCAGAGCAATCCGCCGGACCGTCTCGACAACCGTATACAGAACCGCGGCCATCCGCTCGGGATCGGTTTTCTTGAGGGTCCACGGCGCTTGCGCATCAATGTAAACGTTCGCTTCCGAAATCACCGTCCAGATGGTTTCCAGCGCTCGGTTGAAGGACTGCACGTCCAGCAGTGACCGCACGTCAGCCAACAGAGACTCGCCCGCCGCATTGATCAGCGCCTCGTCTTCGGCCGTCAGATCGACAGCAGGAACAGTTCCATCGAGGTTCTTGGCAATCATCGACAGGGAGCGCTGCGCCAAGTTCCCGAGATTGTTCGCCAGATCGCTGTTCATCCGCGTGACCATCGCCTCACGACGGAAATCGCCATCGTTACCAAACGGCACTTCGCGCAGGAGGAAATAGCGGGTTTGATCCAGGCCAAAGGTTTCCTTCAGCTCATAGGGATCAATCACGTTGCCCAGCGATTTCGAAATCTTCTCGCCTTCATTGGTCCACCAACCGTGCGCAAACACGCGCTTGGGCAGCGGCAACCCAGCCCCCATGAGGAACGCCGGCCAGTAGATCGCGTGAAAGCGCAAGATATCCTTGCCCACCAAATGCAGATCCGCAGGCCAACGCGGTGCCTCATTGGGCCAGCCCGTCGCGGTGATATAGTTCGTCAGGGCATCCAACCAGACGTACATCACATGCTTTTCGTCGCCCGGTACAGGCACACCCCAGTCAAAGGTCGTGCGCGAAATCGACAAATCCTGCAAACCGCCCTTAACAAAGGAAATCACTTCGTTGCGGCGACCCTTGGGCAGGATGAAATCAGGCTGACGCTCATAGAGGTCCAAGAGCGGCTGCTCAAACGCTGACAGGCGGAAGAAGTAAGATTCTTCTTCCACCCACTCAACAGGCTTTCCCGTTGGCGCGATTTTGGACCCGTCCGGGCCTTCCTTCAGCTCGCCCTCGTCATAGAACGCTTCGTCCGAAACCGCGTACCAACCAGAATATTTGTCCAGATAGATATGACCCGCGTCCAACAAGCGCTTCCACATCTCAGCGCAGGCCCGCTTATGCCGATCCTCGGTGGTGCGAATGAAGTCGTCGTTGGAGAAATTGAAGTCGGTCGCCAACTCACGAAAAACAGCCGAAACCTCGTCGGTAAACTGCTGAGGCGTAACGCCCTTGGCTTCTGCAGACCGCTGGATCTTTTGCCCGTGCTCATCCGTGCCGGTGAGAAAATGCACGTCATAGCCGTCCAAACGCTTGAACCGCGCCATGACATCGGCGGCCAGCGTGGTGTACGCGTGACCAATGTGGGGACGGTCGTTGACGTAATAGATCGGCGTCGTGACGTAGTAAGTCTTTTTGGTCATAGCTAAGCGGCTCAAAACAGTAAGGGATTTGAGCGGGACTGTAGCCTCTAGCTTGGCTTTGACGCCACGCCTAAGTCAGCAACGCAGTTTGTCTTTTGCGGGTTAGCGGTATTGATTGAGCGCGTTGGTCGTGTAAATCGACTCATAGGGCACGATTGCGCCGTCCAAAGTCGTGGACGCTTCGAAACCAAATTTCAGATTTTCACTGACAATGTACTCGCCACCCACTTCGACCCACGTTTTGTCGCGCGATGCGAGCCCGTTAGGCTGTGTCGTCACGGAATTAATCGCGGCGTACAGCTCACCGCGTGTACCGTGCAGATTGAGGCCTGCACCGTATTCGTAAGCGGAACCCAGATTTGTATCCAGACGCTTGCCGTCCAGCTCAATCGAAAGGCTCGGGCTGAGCTCGAACTCAACGTCTGCGCCGTATGATACGCCCGAATAGCCGTCGCCCCAGTTGGTCGCAAAAGCCTCGACCCCCACCGTGACGTCGAGGTTGTCTGTGGTCTGGTAGCTGGGCAAAACACCGGTTGCGGCGGGTTGCGGATAGAAAACCTGCGCCGTGGCCGAAGCAGCCATAGCGGTCGTTGCGAGCATAGAAGCCACGAGGAGGCGCATATGTTTTCTTTCCTAGAACCCCGGAGTACGCCGATAGAAATAATGAACCGCTGTGGTTTTCGCTAGACGCAAATGCGGCGTCATTGCGTTTTTGCGTTCACGATTGCGATGGCACTAATATCGACACAGCAAAGCCCGCCACTCGTCTTCGGCACTGACATTGAGGCCGTCGATGCGCGCAAAGGCCGCCTGAGCATCGCGGTACAGCGCCTGCCCCTTGCGATTTTCCGCTGTAACCGCCCCGGTTTGCCGCTCCCGCAGCGCGCGCAGAAAAGCCGCGCGAAAGGACTGGTCCCCGGTTTTTCCAATGGCTCCCGCCAGTTTAGACGCCTTAGCCGCATGCCGATCCGGGTGGTAGTCTTGCGCCAAAGCCTTCAGCTGTTCGAGCCAGCCTAAGATCTTGCCATCCGCCATTCCTTCGGCCTGCCCGGGCGCATAGCCACTGGCTGCGGCCAAGTCACCCAATTCAGGCTGGTTGCTTGCGAGCGCCCACTGCGTAAAATCGGCGGCAGAAAGTGGGACAAAAGGCACCTTTGCGCAGCGCGATAAAACGGTGGGCAGCAAGCTGCCTAAAGACCGTGCGATCAGGATGATCAAACCGCCCCGTGGTGGTTCTTCTAGCCGTTTCAGCAGCGCGTTTGCCGCTTCTCGGTTCATGAGTTCTGCACCGTCGATCACGACGATACGCCGGGCAGAAAATGACCCTGTCGTCGAGAAAAACGGACCAATGCGGCGGATCACAGCCACCGTAAGCTCTGTCTTATCCGGCAGTTTTTCCAGAAACAGGAAATCAGGGTGTCCGCCTGCCTCGACCATAGACGCTGCTCGGTGGTGTTCGTCGCTGTTAAACGGCGCATTGGTTTGTGGCGCGCGTTCAGCCAGCAGCGTTTTGCCCAGCACCATCGCCGCCGTCCGCTTTCCCACCCCCGCAGGGCCATAGAAAATCAGTCCAGATGGGCCATCGCCTGAGCCATACAGGCTACAAATTTGGGACCACGCCCGATCTTGGCCCATCAAAGTCCGGGGTTGCAGAAAAGAGCGATCCGCTTCCTCACCCGATTTGGAACGGGGTGCCACTAGAACGCGTCCTGAAACTGCTTGGCAACGGCGCGCTTAACGCGTTCAGCCACGTCCTCAACCGAACCCGACGCATCGATTTCTGCGGTCTCGCCCCGCTCAGCCGCTGCGTTGAGCACGTCGGCATAGGCGTGGCGCACGCGCGCGTGGTAGCTGTCTTCGCGCGCCTCAAAACGCTTTTCTTCGTCGTCACGCTCTCGCGCCCGCGTCAAGGCGTCTTCTGGAGTCAAGGCAAAGGCAAGCAACAGGTCTGGTTCTAAGCCACCTGTTGCCATCTCGATCAGGGCTTCCAGCTTGCTTTGATCCAGCCCAAGCCCGCCGCCTTGATAAGCCAACGTCGAATGGTAGTAACGGTCGCAAATGACCCACTGGCCGGCTTCTAAGGCTGGCCGGATCACGCGTTCCACCAACTCATGGCGCGCCGCGTTCATCAGCAAGGCCTCTGTCCAGTTAAGCAGATCCCCCGGCTCGCCCTCCACCAGCAGAACACGAATGCGCTCCGCAGACGGGCAACCACCCGGCTCTCGCACTTGGATAACACGCTGTCCAGCACCGGCCAAAGCATCCGCCAAACGCTTGGCTTGGGTCGTTTTACCGGTACCGTCCGGCCCCTCGATAACAATAAAACGTCCCGTCATGATCAGTCCGCCAAGCCAAAGACGATGTAGCGAATGCCCGTCGAAACACGCTCCAAACGGCCAACAGAATCCACAGAAGCGCCCGCAATGACGGGGATTTCTTCTGGATCGATGCCCGGCCCACTGAGAATCAAGGTTCCAATCTCCGCGCCAACCTGCACCGGCGCAGGGATGGGCGAGCGATAGTTTACTTGCGCCCGCAGGTTTTCGTAGGTGTGGCGCGGCAAGGTCATGCGTAAGCCGTACTGGGCGACCAGCGGAACACTATCCTCCTGCCCCAACCAAACCGGCGCATGCTCGATCACCTGCCCCGCTCGAAACAGGCTGTAGTTCCCATAGGCGCGCAAAGCCCAGTCTGTCAGGTGCTCCGCCTCGTTCTTCCGGTCCTCCTTGGACGTAGTGCCGTTGAGAACTACGATCACCCGCCGCCCGTCTCGAACCGCAGAAATCATCACGCCATAGCCGCCGGCGTTGGTATGGCCCGTTTTGATCCCATCAACACCCAAGGCATCATCTCGGAGAACGGGGTTACGGTTGTTTTGGATGATGTCATTGAACTTGAACGATTCGCGGGAAAAGTATGAATAGAAATCCGGGTGATCGCTGATCAACCGCTGGCCCAGAATCGCAAGATCCCACGCCGTCGACAAATGCCCGTCATCCGGCCAACCGCTCGCATTCACAAAGTTTGAATCCAGCATGCCGATGGCGACGGCCGTGGCATTCATGATTTTCGCAAACTCTGGCTCAGAACCGGCGAAGCCTTCCGCGAGCGCGATCGCAGCGTCGTTACCCGACACGACAATCAGGCCAATCAGCAGGTCTTTGACAGAGACCTTCTGTCCTTGCTCCAACCACATGGTCGAACCGCCCCTGCGCCGCGCTTTTTCGCTCACGGTGACTTGTGTATCCAGCGTCAGCTGCCCCGCCTTTATGGCGTTAAACACCACATAAGCCGTCATCGTTTTGGTCATCGAGGACGGTGCCATTTGTTGCCGAGCGTTCTTTTCGTAGAGAACGAAGCCGGTTTCGGCGTCGACGACGATGGCTTGCTTGGCTTCGGTCGTGATTCCCTGTGCCACGGGCGTCAGCACGGCGGCGGCGGCAAACACCCCAAGCACCATTGCGCGCAAAGCGCGCATCATCATCAACGCGTGACGATGAGGCTGGAAACTGGCCAATTTCGGCACGCGCATCAGTCGATTACAACCTGTGCATCAGCCGCGCCAGCCGCAACCACACGGCCCAGCGCAACCCGCGCGTCGGTTTCGGAGCCGTAAGGACCGACCCGCACGCGCCAGATTTGCCGCCCGTTCAACACCGCAGGCTGGATCACCACACTGCCCGTTTGGGCCAGCATCTGCTGCATCGACAGCGCATTCGCCCGCTCACCATAGGCGCCAGCCTGAATAAAGAACTGGGAGCCGCCACCATTGAAGAACGCGTTACTCGCACCCGGCAGAGTGCCAGAGGTCAAAGATGGGACCACCGGCGCTTGCGCATTGGCAGCGAAAGGATCATTCACCGACTGCGACGCGATGGATTGGGGCGTCGCGATTGTTGCTGCGCCTTGAGGAATGACGGGGTTCGCCGGGGCAAACTGCGGCGTTCCACCGGCCACCGCCGCTGGGTTTGCCGGTGCGGGATCAAGCGAGCCACCGATTATGCCGCCGGTCACTTGCGCAACATTTCGTGTCACGGTCTCAACAACTTCGACGGTCACGTTCGCAACGGCACTGTTGCCAAAGCCCAGGACTTTCGCAGCCGCAGGGGTCACTTCGAGCAAGTGTGTGAAGTTTTCCGGTCCTCGGTCATTGACCCGCATCAACGTCGATCGCTCATTGTCCCGATTGGTCACTTTAATGATCGTCGAGAACGGCAGCGTCCGGTGCCCGGCGGTATACAGACCGGGGTTGTAGCGCTCATCGCTCGCGGTGGTGCCAGAGAACAGTTCCGAGCCCATGACGGCAATGCCTTCGCGCAAGTAAGACAAATCTTCGGTCGGCGTCACGTTCTGACCGCCCAGCGTGTAAACACTGCCCAAGGAGTAGCGCGCCACGTCGCCGCTTGGATCGAGGGTATTGACGGGGAATGCCGATACAGGATTGCTGGGATCGAACGTCGGTAAGGTGGAGGTCGAAACGACCTCTGACGCCGTTCCTCGATTCCGACCGAAACTCTCTTGAATTGCATCACATGCGGTTAGAACAGCCGTGCTACCGAGCAAGGCTACTGCCGTTAGAACCGACTTCAATCTCGTCATGGATTCACCCCTGAACAACCTGTTTCGCATTCAACAAACCCAGGCCCCCGCCCCTGCCTTCGCAAACATGCATCCAAATATTCTAGCCGCATAACATGCACAGGCCAAATCCGCCATGCTTTCGCGACGAAATTGCCCCGTTCGTCGTAGGCCGAAGCTATGTCACAATAGAGGCAAACAACACCAACCTTTGCGAGCCATGCACCAACGACATACTGGGACTTGGCTTATCGCAAAATTCAAGGCTTGCAACCCAAGCCACTCCCGTCTATCCAACTTCTCGAGCGTTCCCTGATAGCTCAGTTGGTAGAGCAGCTGACTGTTAATCAGCGGGTCACTGGTTCGAGTCCAGTTCAGGGAGCCACTCTTTACCTATAGAAATCAATAGGTTAGAGGTAAATCAGGTAATTCCAAAAGTGTTTTGACGCTCGAACCCGAGCTTCCAGTAGACAAATAGTAGACAAAACACCAGACGCCAAAAAGGGCGGTTTCCAAGCTAAAGAACGTACAATGGCACACAGAGCAACGCACTCTTACGTCTGTTAGAGGCTCAACCTGTCGAGCAAGTTGTAGCAAGCGCTAGAACTGGAAACATGCAATTCCCAAGAGCGTGACCTCAGCGTTCGGGCCATGCCTCACTCGTTCAACCGAGACTGCTGGACCATAACAGTTAGCGACTCATATTAGCCTAACTCCAATGCAAAACTTTTTCCTTATCTCGGAGAGCGAGGCGGATACCCGTTCCGACGCATTTGTTTGCAGATAATCTCAGAGGCTCCACCGGAGCAGACGGCATTTGATGCAGCGAGATGTGTCGTCAGCCTATTGCGCTTGAGGTTGGCCTCAGCACAGCAGAATTGTTTCACTAATTGAACAGCTGATCATGCCGTAAATAACGCAATACATTCAATAACTTGAGGATGAATCTGACTAAAAACGATGCTACAAGACAGAGGAAGTCAGGGACATAAAGTCGCTAATGATGCTCTCAATCCTAGTCAAACATGCACTTTGGCTTCTAAGGCTACATGAAGTACTCGAGTGGGTCTGTAGAACCGCCTACTCCGCCAAGTCCCTCGAAGGTGATGGTTTGGTCTGATTGGGTGAAGACAATATCTGTGCCGTTGTCGGTACCGGACCACGTCGAAGGCACCACTACATCCACTTTGTCGTCGTAGGTGATGCTGTAGTTCTGGATGAAGATGTTTCCGACTAGGCCATCGAAAAAGACAGAGTCAGCATCTGTGTCTGCCCCCAAATCAATTACTATTTCTCCGCCATGACGAGCTGCGATATCACCAAAGTTGAATACACTGGGGCCAACGCCAGTCTTCAATCGGAGCTCACCATCACGGCCGCTATCATCGCCAAAATTGTATATCTGAGCTCCATCACCCGCCTCGATCTCAAGCCTACCTTCCTTGCCGCTCATGCCGGCAGCACCAGCATTGAAAACA
>ENA-OQVM01003423-OQVM01003423.1-marine-metagenome-genome-assembly--contig:-NODE-3423-length-17214-cov-4.045049_pt1 | contig 17214 bp, 9 predicted proteins | sample MGYA00237776_ERZ505498 | MGnify/ENA primary metagenome ERZ505498 (study PRJEB26159, sample SAMN06265151) | marine metagenome | isolation source: Helgoland LTER site | place: Germany:Helgoland, sampling... | reverse complement strand
CGGAAACTCAGCGGGTAACGCACGTAATACATAACCGCCAAGCGGATGATTTTGGGAGACGTTTTGAAATATTTGAAGGGAGGACATGTTGTCATTTACCAAAAATAGGGATTGGCTGCTAAACCGTCAAGTTTGTCTGACAACACCTTACTCATAATGTGTGTGTCCAATTTTTAGGTGCCATGAGCCTCAAATGATTGTTTTTTTACAACTCACGCAGATATGTGACCTCGAAGGCTTTACAGGCACGCTGTTCCTGTATGCGATTTGCAAGACTGAAGGCATCGTTCATCTCAAAGCGTTGGAAAACATCTAAACCTCGGTCCAGTAAGATTTTCCAACCATTATCGGTGACAATGTGGCGTGCATGGATTGTGTTTGTGCCATCAAATTCCCATGTAACACGCACCCCCGCACTTTCAGCGTTCTGCTGCACTTGTTCGAGATACTGAACTTGTTGCTCCAGCCGGGTGTCATCTGGAGATGTGACGATATGGACGGTTACGTCATCTTCTGGCGCTTTGAATTTCACCACTGTCTCAATGAACTCCATCAAGTTTCTAATTTGATGAAAAACTCTTAAGTATGGGTCGGTGAGCGTTAATTGAGTTACACCCTTCAGGTGCTGGCCAAACAGCTTATCAAAGCTAACCCCTTTTTGGTTTTCAGAAACAACTAAATGGTCGTTTTCCATAGGTGCAGGAGAGGTGTCTCCATGCTGGTTGGTAAGGTCGATGCTTTCTGAAACTACTCTTGCAGTTGTTTGCGGCACATCTGCTGCAACCGATGGATCGACAAGCGTATCCTCATCATCTTCGTCCTTGAACGATTTTTGATAATATCCAGGGAATTGGACTTCTTCGAGTGTCTGGACTGTCGTCTTAATGCCACCCTTATTTGTGTAAGAAAACTCAACGGTGGGATAGGTCGCATCAATGCGCTTCAATTGGTCTTTGACCCGTTTACGGCATTCGATGGCAAGTTTAAGAAGCTCCTCAACATCTTCTTCTGTCTCACCGCCGGCCGGGAACAGCAGTTTCATCAAGCCTGACATGGTTTTGTTGATTGCGTCTCGGTCACGGGTCGAAATGCTATCAGACAGTGAGAAGAACGCTTGGTGACGGTTTGAGAGGTCGTCTGAGCGCAGATGGCGTAGAATTTCAGCCAAGTAGTCTACGATGAACCCATAGCCGTTCGTAAACATCTCCCCACGAATTACATCTACCTCCCAACCGGGTAGGTAAGCGTGTATACGGTCGATAAATGCAGAGTCGTGGAATTGCGGGGGTAGGGCTTCAAATAAGTCGCTGTTCTTGAGCATGTAAGGGACATTGTGGTCCGTGTTACCTACGAATGAAAAACTAGCCTCTGCACCCATGGTTTGAACACCACGTGAGAAGGTTTTATTTGCCATGTAGTTTTTCATAATGTCTACAAGCGCACGGTTTGCTGTTTTATCTTTTCCCGCAAACTCGTCAAAGGCGACAACATCCCAAAAGCCAACCAGTCCGATACGGCCATTGCTATTGTTTACGAACAGCTTTGCTACAGAAACTTCACCGCCCGAGATGAGCTGACCATGCGGTGAAAATTCAGAGTAAATATGTGATTTGCCTGTGCCCTTAGGCCCAAGCTCGATGATGTTATAGTTGCGTTCCACGTAAGGGATGAGACGCATGAGCTGAAGAAGCTTGCTCCGGCGTCCAAATGCTTCAGGGTCGAAGCCAATCGTCTGCATCAACACATCGATCCACTCATCCAGCGTGAACTCTTCTCGTGCCGTTACAAACTCGTAAAAATCATAGTTGGCGATCTGAATGGGCTTGAGAGACTCCAGGATCCAAGGCGATACACGACTGTCTTCTGAGAACTCATATTGCACATCGGCAATACACCAGATCCCAGTCACAAGCAGCTTTGGGTTTTGTTTGACAGTGATGCTATCTACAGCAACTTTCTTGATGCCGAGGTTCTCAAATACAGCTTCATAAGCATCTGTTTTTTCGTTCAGCACAACACTTATACGATCAATGACTTTGTAACGGCCACGTTCTTTGATGTCTGACTGGATCTTGTTGGCTTCGTTGCGATGAACATAGTGTTTGCGCAAGATGTCTTTGACAGTTTCGATGCCGCTCTCAATCGAAGCTTCATCATTTGTAGCGCAGTATTGGCCTAATAGATATTCCAGCACATAAGTCGGAACGATTGCGTTGCCTTTGACCTGTTTGACGAGGTCTTTGCGCACAACAAGCCCAGGGAAGTGTTGGTTAATTTTATCATTAAGTGCCGTCATGTCTCGCTCCCTCAGAAGTCAAAATCGTTCGAGAACGACCGTTTGATTGTGTATCGAGTGCTTTTGTATTCTTTGAAATGGCTTGTGCCTGCATGTTGTTCATCAAGACGCATAACAACTTCTTTGTTGTTGTAAGCATCAGCCGACTTACTCAGGAGTAGCTGTGCTTTTTGCTCACGGTCTCGTGGATTGCTTGATGTCATATCAAACATGAGTTCATGTGTGTCTGACAGCAGTGTTCCATCGAGTGCGTATATGCCAAGCCGAAGCTTTCTAGGCTGGATTTTCTCCGTGATTGCTTCTTCTTGATAAAAGCGCACGCTGAGTTGGCCTGTTGTGATTGTCTTAGTGGCACCAGTCAAAATACTCACATCAACCAGTGCGGTGTCATTCTGACGCCCCTTGTTGATCTTTAGAACAGGAACGATGACTTCCTGAAGACTTGCTCCTCCGTGAACATATTTTGCGCCAGATCCTTTCCGCCGAAGTCTGTTGATTGACTTGGGAATGAGAACTTCGATGTCACCGTCTAATCCTAGCTCTGATGCGTTGAATTTCTTAAAGCTAGGATGTTCGTTTAGGCCTCTGCCTAGAATAAAGCGTCGATCTTGGAAAAGGATTTCATCACCCTCAGGTTTGACGCTCAGATAATCACTTTCTTGAAGATCACGGTTTTGGTAGATAAAGCCATGATCCGCAGTCACGAAGATATGGCCGGCATTAGCTGACGTTAGCTTGCGCACAAGGGTGACCAGTTCGACCAGAGCATCTTCGACTGCTTCAAAGACCTTTTCTTCAGTTTTAGCTGAATCCCCTGTGGCATCGATCACATTGTGATAAATGTAGAGAATGTCATGGTCTCGGATGATTTCCTTGGCATCGATAGATTTAAGTTCGAGAAAGTCTGTTGCCTGCCAGGCAGCAGTTCTATCGCCATTCGGATTGCTTGCCAGTATCTTTTTACGATTTTCCAACCCGGCTGTCGGGTTGCCGTTAATAGAAACAACCGCTTTTTCAGCATCAGAGATAGCAAGCTGCTCATGTGGCAATAGTGACGCCATGCCAAGTTGAGTGTAGCTGGGCAGAGAGGAGAGAATAGGCTCGATTTGAGCGTCGAATTTATCCTGTTCTCGAATGCGTCTTAACAGCTCTTCGCCCACTTCGTAGCGCATAGCATCCGAGATCACGACAACTGCCTTAGTATCCTTGTCTCGGAGTTTCTTAACAAAGCGACTGTAAAAGTCCTTTTGTGAAGGGATCGTTTCGCTTTTCCACACCGTGCTGCGATCAACATGGGTTTGCCATGCGTCGTTTAGTCGAAGCAGATAATCGTTCTCATATCTGTTCTCGACCACTTCTGCGATATCGCCCAAGAGCGTGGGTTGGCTTGCTTTGCGTAAGTGATGAATGAATTTTCGATATAGCTGATCGATCTTGAACCAGGTCTTCGAGTAACGTGAAATCGCATCATCAAAGCCATCCATACCAAGGCTAACTTGCGAGATTTCGTTTAAGAATTCTGACGCATAGAACAGCGCTTCGTAAACATGACGATAAGTATCATACCAGTGATGCTTACGACGAGTTCTTACCCAGTTTTCAACATCAGCACGCTTGAGATGTTGTCCTGCTAGCTCGCTTGCCATTGAGCGTAGTATGTATCTGTCAATCTGCTCAAAGAGATCAACATCAATGATTTTCCTGAAGTCAGTTTCGGCCAAGGTCATTTTGATGTTGAGGGCTTCTTCGAACTCTCTGGAGAGGATCTCGAATGTATCTGCGTTGTTCTTGTCATTCTTCCAGCGTCGGAACAGAACTTGAGATTCACTGTTAAGTTTTGCGTCGCCACCAACGGCTATCAAGAAGCAAGACTTGAAAAGTTCCAGAGCAAAGTCGCTGATGGATGGTTCTTCAGTGACATAGCCGTAGCGCCGTTCTAGTTGATCCCAAAGAAACGCTTCAAGATTACAACGCTTCAGTAACCGTTGGATCTCGTCTGATTGATTTGCCTGTTCTGCAAAAAGAGATCCTACAACACCTTCGATGTCTTGGTCTGAGCCAGTGGCTATCAAGAGCAACTTAAATCGAAGAGATATACGATCATCCTCAGGGTCGAGAATAGCTTTTAGGTCTTCTGTTCTCTTCTTTGAACGGAAGAACTCTTCATGTGCCGCAAGAGTATCTGCAAATCCAAGATCCAGACCGAGCTCAGCAAGTAATACCTGTGTTTGCGTAGCCTGAAACACCCCGTGTGCCATCTGCACATCTAACAGCCAATTGTCGGTCAGCTTTTCCGGTTCGGGACCGTGCTTGTAGATAAGGAACTTCTGTTCTGGTTCCTGCTTTAGAACACGGTGCTTGATTGAGAACTCATCATTCTGGATCTCGATCTTCGCCACATCAGGCAGGGAGACCTCATCGAACGCCTCTCTTAACTCTTGCTTGGCGTCATACCAAAACACGATACGATATCGGTCAAACTGTGCCTGTAGGCCCCGTGTGATATGTTCTTCAGTCAAGCTGCACCTCAAATGCCAATAGATTTCAGGGCGGTGCCGAACTTGGGATAGTTGGCTTTCACGCCATCATCCAAATCGATCTCGATACGCTGACTGGCAAGCGGATAGATAACCTCCCGTTCCCATGCATCCAGCTCCTCGATGGTGCTGTTGATCTTCTGGATTTCCTTGATGGCTTTGGTCTTTTCGCCTTGTGTTGCATCGGAACTGATTTCGACCCGTTCATAGGCAGATTTCTGGGCGTTCAGCTTCACCTTAAACTCACGCACATACTGATCCAGCAGAACTGAAACTGTATCCCGATTATAGCGATGCATGTAGATGAGAGCGTTGAAGCTGCCTTTGGGGCTAGAGAACATCCAATAGATAGGACGCTTCTTGTAACGCTTCACGTGGTCTTTGTAGAAATCCTTGGTGAAGTATTTACGGATGTCTTTGCCAAGAGCTGTCTCAATAAAACGAAGGTTTTCTTGGAAGTGCTCTTCGCCAAAAATGACCCGCAGGAACTTCCGGAAACGTTCAGTGATGTCATCAGAGAACCAATCTCCATCCAGTATGGGGATGACGTTATCTTCATCTGGTTCAAACGTGGGTTCAGGCACTTGGGCCAGATAGTCCGCAAGCGTCTCACCCTGGTTGCCAAGCACAAGACCCGGCTTATCGAGGCTATAGCGCCCAAACATGCAGCCCACGGCGTAGCACAAGAATTCTGCCATCGTGTCTGACAGAAGGCGTGCCTCACGCTCTTCATCGGTCATGTTCCCGCCATAGCGATAATGCGGGTTACAGGTCAGGGTGATCTCATCAATTGGAACCTCAGGTGTCAGCTCGTCCTGCAAACCATAGGCATCGATGAAGATCTTGTTGTTCTCTTCTTCCAAACGCTGCATCTCATCGGTCATAGACTGCCAATGAGTGCGCAACTTGGCATAAGTTTCAGCCATGTTTGACCCACGGTGGTCAGGCGAGAAAAGAGGGAGCGTCGTGAAATCCCACGAGGTTTCATAAGAGTCCCAGTCGGATTTGGCGATTGAAATCGCACGCTCAACTGTTTCATCGTGACTACTATCTACTATTCCGGTCGGAACCGGAAACCTGGCGAAATCACCCGTTGTAAAGTGATGGGTCGGATTGAGCACTTCAGAAAAATACGTACCGAGTTTTGTGTTGGAGATTGCGCCGATGCACTTTCTCACTTGCCTCGAAGTTCTCTCGAATGCTGATACGCCTGTGCTGTCAAAGATGAACCCCTGGGGATAGAACCTTATAGCCAAACCATTGGTAGTAATGTCAGACCAAGAAATCATTGGCCTAAAGATATGATCCAGATTGAAGTTATGGGCCCATATCCGCTCCCCAGATGGATGCATTGTGGTTTGTAGTTCATGCCCGTCCTTCTCCCAATTAACCACAAACTCACAGTTGCCATACCACTTTCGAGGACTACCGCCTTTATTGAACGGAAACCATTTTTTCCCAGTCGCCTTGGCTGTACTCCTGTCGCCACACGAGAATGCAGTGTTCTTCGTTGAAACTTCGTAGTGAAACCTCAAATAATGATCATTTTGCCCTGTGGCGAGTCCAATGCGTGCGTCGAGAAAGTCTCCAAAGGCACCACCTTCATCAAAAAGCTTTCTTGCAGTTTCTGGAAGCCAGTATGCAACTGGAGAGCCAGGAATTTTTTCAAAGTCAGAAGTTCTGGCCTCAAAGCGGATAGGGTTGTTCGTCGTTTTCTTTGCCGACAGGAACAGTTCGGCCTTCGCTCTTTCAGAGGTAGCTTCCGTTAGCCGAACATATGTACCAAGATCTTGGTTTTGGCGCACGTTCCTTTGAACAAAAGCGGTAGTCGATACCACTTCACCTCCAATACTGTCAAAGCCTCGAGTACCAAGATGAGCCATCGACACGAGTGTGTTGTTCTGGACCATGAACTCACGGAGTTTCGAATAAGTAGAAATAAACATCCATCCATGCATGGTGATCATGCCAAAATACCCGCCTTTGCGGATTAGATCTCGATTGCGATCAATGAACATTGCGTAGAGATCGGCCTTTGATCTACTGAAGGTTTTTGCCGTCCATGACTTCATCACTCCATTCATGTTGCTTGCGCCCATATATGGCGGGTTCGCCACCACAACATGATACCTGGACGAAAGCGTCTCAGACATCCGAAGGACTGTTAGCAACCGGTCACGCAGCTTGGCCCGGAACATGTCGCCACCAAGATCCTGTGCCTCGACCACTCGCAGGCATTCCTGGGGGTCTTTCAGTTTCGGGATGATGAGAGAGCCGAAGTTCTTGGCCTGCTCGAACTGGGTCAGGGTTGCCCGCAAGTCAGCCGTGAACAGGCTTCGCCCAACCATGGCTTCGATGTCTTGCAGTTCCGAAGGCTCGAAGCTGACATTCTGCAGCACGCAGATATCGGGCTTCGTCTCCATCCGCAGGAAACGACGACGACCAAGCTTTTCCGCTGCCTTCATCGCAAGCGCAAAGGAGGCAAGGGAACCCGCACGTTCATCAATCTCGATCCCTGTCAGGTTATGCTCAAGGATGAATTCCGGAATATCCTTCGGGTCAAAGCCTTCCTCCTCATAGATCGCATGCAGAAGGTCGAAGGCATAGGTCAGCATGTGACCCGACCCACAAGCAGGGTCGCAAATCTTCAACTCTTGAGGTGTAGAAATCTTGATGAAATCCGTCTCAGGCTCTTCGGGCTTGATGTAGTATTCCATCTGTTCCGCCAGCTTGGACTGAGGGCGGTTCAGCATCCAGAGGCGACCGAGAGAATTCTCAGCGAGGTAGCGCACAATCCAATGTGGCGTGAACAGCTGGGTGGCTGCTGGAATATTTTCAGGCGTGATCTTCTGGTTCTTCTTTAGACCAGCAAAAACATCATCCTTCTTTTCTGAGATGTAGAACTGGTAAAGCCAGCCAATGACCTCAACATCCTTGCAGACATCTTCTGTCATCACCTCTCGCAGGCTTGTCAGGATCGAAGTGGCAGAAAGCAAATCCTCTGGCATCAAGAGTTCGGTGAAATCGAGGATTTTCTCGAACATGTAAGGCATGGATTTATGCCAGTAGTTACATGCTGAAACCACAAGATGACGGTAGGCTTCGTTCTCTGGGTCGTTGCTGGCAGAACGCCCATCCAGAAGAGCAGAGACTATGCCTTTCGTATTCTCGGACACCAGATCATCATTGAATATTCCAGCGGTCGCTTCTGAGAGGATCTCAGGACGGGTTTGGCCTTCAACAGGTGCAATGACACGCACACGATTAAAGCCGTTCATGTCCATATACTGAAGAGCTGTGAAGCGATTGAACCAAGTGTAAGCCACTTGTTCGATAACTTGCTCTTCGCCTACCTGCCGTATCTTACTCTCAAGTTCACGCACAGCTGACGCTCGTTCACGTCTTGCGGCACTATCTTCAGCAAGCACCAAATCAAGTTTACTTTTCACACGTCCAATGAGGACACGACGAGCATCTTGAGCGAATTTCTTAAGCTTATTCGTGTCCATTATACTGTGATCCTCTTGCCGTCTTTAATTTGCTGCACAAGCGCTTCACGCAACGCCCTGATGTAGGAATCCACATCTTCTTCCGTGTCCAAGACTGATTTCGATGCAGCAACAGAAACTGTTTTTGCTGAAACGAACTGTGGGGGTGTTGGAGGCGTATCGCCACCGCCATTGCCACCAGAGCCAGAATCCACCTTTGGTGGAACAAGAGCGCCCAAGATGCTTGGATATTGATCGGAAGTGAAGCGATCCACAGTAACCTGAATAAGTGCTATGATGCGTTGGTTGTGGATTTCTTCGATAGCCACTTCAAACGCATGATCTGCTGTTGTTTGGCGAGTTAAATCGGCTGATTGATAGTCGGAAAGCTGTTGCATGTCGGCTTGAAGACTATTCAAACGTGCTGTGGCAGTTTCACGGGCATCCATTAGACCCTGGTCGACCAGTAGCCTTAGCTCATGCGAAAGCGCCTTTGCCTCTTGCATCTTGTTGCCTTTAAAGCATCCCTCATCAATCAGGATTGATTTCAGGCTCTTCGCAATATCAGAGCCAGCGTGGCTGAAATTGTTCTGGTTATCTTTTAAGAACTGGTCTGCTTGCTCGTAAATTTGACGCTGAGGGCCGTCCATAAAATTTAAGACTGGATCCAGAACGTCATCCTTTTGATCTAGGATATCATCAGACACTTTAGGCAGCTCAGCGATAAACCAATCGACGTCTTTCTTTGCATATCCTTCAAAGGCTAGCTGTATTGGTGACAGCTGAACGAGGAACGGAAACGTGCTGGAGAGCTGTTGAAGTGTCCCAAGTTTGTTTGCCAATCGTGCAAACTCAGATGCAGTTTCTTGGCTCAACCCCCTGGCATCACTGGCTGCAGGTTGATGCGTAAAGAACTCGGCATAAAAGTCCTTAAGGTCTTTAACTTTAGATGCTGAATACTCGATTTGGGGTTCAAGAACGATGTTTTGGTGGTCTCGATTGCTCTTAAATGACTTAATGAGAGCGTCGTTTTCGAGTATTGTGCCGTCTGATCGTGCTTCTAACTTTCCTGCGCCACATAGCGCTGATGTGTTTGCTAGCACTGCATAGCTTGGCCAACCAAATGGCTTTCGTTCAAATTTTTCTTCAATTGACTTCAGTGTCACACGCAGACTTTGTCGTGTTTGGCTTTGCACATAGTTGAAGATTTGCAGTTGTGCTTCAGTCAGTGGTGCTGTTTCGCCGCCCATGATGCCGTCTTTGGCATCGGTATGATATTTTGAGATATCGCTGTCAGCATAGGTGATGTTTCGCAACATCTGAAGATTGCTGTAAACCTTATCTACCAACAGCTGGAAAGCCCGCTCGATGCGAGCCTTGGCGCTCGCTTCACGTAACTCAAGTTCATCGCCTCGCATGATTAGCTTGGCTTCTCCGAGCATCGCATCAATGCGTGTCTTTAGAACTTTGTAACGCTCAGAGTTCTGGGTGCCTTTTTCTTGCAGAATGCGAGCTTTCACTTCTTCACTGCTAGAGCGCTGATTTTGTCGGACGTATTTCTCGGTCTTTTTGAAGAGAAGAAGATCAGACAAGAACCGTGAATTCTGCGGCAGGACAACTACGAGTTCATCGCTGTTCATCGATGATAGCGATAGGGACGAGACATTTTCAGAGTGTTCGTGAAACGGCGTTATGATATTTATCGCCAGCTCGTGGTCACGGCCTTGGAGCTCGTCATCGATTTTGCAAGCAAAGCTGTAGTCTGTCTTGGTCAGATTGTGGCGGATCTTGGTGGATCCGATCACTTGCTGAAAGATGATGCTGTTAATCTCTTTTGAGATCTCAGTTCGATCGACATCGGTATTCTTAATCTCTTCTTCGATGTCCTTCTCTTCGTCTGTAAGGAAGTCGTAAACGTCACCATTACGCTGGATGTAGGTCTCGCTCTCAAGACGGTTCAGCGCTTCTTCGACTTTTTTACGCAGGGCAGTCAGATCCTGGTGGAAGTGCTCAAGCATCAAAACACTCAGGTTATGAAGCGTGGGCTTGAACTGACGATAATATTTGACGAGAAAAAGTGCCTTTAAAACTCGCACCGCAAAGTCATCGTCCAAGTTGCCTTCTGCGACTTGAATTGATGTTTGAACAGAGCCCTTCAAGGCTGTTCGGATACCTTCAAACATGCGGTCGAATGTGGCCAGTTGCCCGACCTCTAGATCTGCAATGCCGATTGCTACTTCCCTGAACACACCAAGCATTGAGCGTTCACCAACCGAGCTATGGCGACCTTCAAACACGTTATGTTCTGATAGGCCCTTAATACACTGGCGAAACAGCTCGTATTGGTAGGGGACGAAGGGGTAGCTCTCTACAAAGTTGTCTTCATCTCTGAAGTTTTTGAGCGTGACGGAGCCATCAGAAAAGTTAAACAGAGTTCCAAAGTTGCTATGCTCGCTGTCGTATAGCTGGGTGAGCGTCCCTTCAGATTCCGGTTTTTTCTTGAGTAGGCGCTTCTGAATAACTTCAGCAACGTTTTGACTGGTCAGTGGCATACGAGTGCCGAAGCGGGCCATAATTTTCGAAAAGTCGTTCGCTTGACGAGCGTTTATGTCTCCGACAACCTTATCGAGTGCTTCTTGGGCGGTAACGACAAGCCATGCTTGACCATTGCAGATCGTGTTGAGGCTTTCTGCAATCGTCTGAAGGTTTGTCATCAGCTTAACATTATCAGCTATATACTGGCCAACCTCATCCACGAAGAAGGTCAGTCTGAACCCTTTTTCTTGTTGGTCGATATAGCGTTTTACTTGTTGAGCGAAGCTTTCGATCGAAACGTTATATGTCTTTGAATATTGGTCGAGAATGTTTTGGCTTGCGACTTCGGTTTGTCCAGTTGCTGCCGCAAACGCCTTCGAAATTGCATCAGCCTCGAAGTTCGCTTGTTCACGACCCTCTTCCCAAGAAATGTTTCCGAAGGAGTGCCGGCTGAACTCTTCTTTGAATTTGCCAAACTGACCTCGCTCATCAAGATCACGTTCAAGTTTGGCGATGTAGCCTTCACGGTAATAACCACAACTTTCATCAAACACGGATTGGAAGACAGCTAAAAGAGCATCGATCTGATCTTTGCTGATGATCGTCGCTTTTTGGTCAATATTGAAGAGAATGCTCTTTGAGGGCGTGCGAACAGCCTTGTCTATTTCGCCTTTCAAAATGGCGTCATGCGCACATTTATCGCTGAAAATATTAGCCGCATGCCTTCCTTCAATCTCACGATTTTCAAGGACAAGTGACAGCATCTTCAGGAGGTGAGACTTACCAGACCCAAAAAATCCAGAGATCCAAACGCCGTTGATATGTGAATAACTATTGTATTCTTGAAGAAATCTACTGAGGTTTTTCTCAATTTCATTGGTAACGACATATTCTTCCAGCTCCATGAGCAGGCTGGCTTCATCATCCGCTTTAATTACGCCATCAATGGGGCGGTCTACGGGTTTCGCAAAAAGTGATTTCAATTGCATGGTCATGCGGCAGCCTTCATCGTGAGAATATTGTAGGCACGGTAATACTTATCGTCTTGAAGTTTTCCGAAGAGATCGAGGGATGCTCCAGTAGCCAGTTGATGCTGATAGCTACCTGGAAAAAACATTACCGTGGGCTGCTCTTTGGCAGCGCTTTGTAAGTTGTTCAGAACGTTGTGCGAGCGGATGTAAGGAAACACTTCCCCGACGCCAGAGAGAAACATCACATCAAATTGCGCATTCTTCGTACGCTCAACGATGGCGGGGATGAGATGACGCTCTGGATCTAGGACACCCTGCAAGGTTTCTTTAATCTTGGACTTTGGCATGCTGCCTTCCGCTTGAAGGATCCGTCCGAGCAGTTTGCGTTCTTCAAGGATTTCGAGAGCGAGATCATAAAGATTGACCTCGAGAATACGAACTGACCTTTGCTCTAAGCGTTTAACAAGTTGCCCTCGCAAGACGTCCATCTCAACCGCATCTTCTGGGCGGTAAGGGCAGATGAAAAAAGGCACCTCATTATTCAAGCCTTGCTTTTCAAGAAAGCGCTGACTGGAAATGACTACCTCTAAATGTTCCAGTAACTCACGAGATTGTGGTCCTCTAAGTTCAGCACAAGCGGCGTTTATCGTCATTGGACAGCTCCTGGCACAAATAAGTGAAGATCACGAGCGCCGTGATCGTTAATGTCTTTGAGAGATTGAGAAGCTATGCCTGCAACGATCCGGTTATTTTCTGTCAAAACTCCCACTTCTCGCATCATCCGAAATAGAATCTGGCGCAGTTTTTTGCGTGTGCCATCAGTTATCTCTTCGAGCTCAGGATGGAAGAGTGCCTGTTCATCATAGAAAAAGTCGAAGTCCACGTGACCCAGCTCGAGTTTGTAGCTTGCGAAGTTTTCTAGAAGCACTTGTGTCGCAAAGTCACCGATGAATTGATACGTGCGGCAGCAGGCAAGCCAGTTAATGAGCGATTGATCGTAAGGATCTGCGGTCACGAAGAAGTTTAACTCTTTTTGCGACAAGGCCTTCAAGCGAATGCAGATTTCTCGAACAGTACGGCGTGTTGAACCTGAAGATTTGAACTGCAACAGATTATGCTCGACAGCTTGTTCAATCACTTCGTCCCAGCTTTCGAGATCAGAGTATGACTGACTTAGCTGAGCGCTCTCTAACACATACAGTCCTCCAGTCCCGAACGAGAGGCGATACTCCTCAGAGTTAGCAATTTGTGTTTTGTGTGAGGGCATCTGTTTGCAAACTCGCTAGATCTCATGATAATACTGTGTAGTATAAACCGAACCGCATGCAAACGGTAACCAGCAAATTGAGGTATTTCTTAAGGCGTTTATCATCGACATGACTAGCTGCAGGCAGAATAGAAACGATGTATAATACCGTTTACTACCTTCCAGCAATGGGCGGACGGCTCCATACTAGCCTTGGTAGAGGCATCCATGATGAGGCTCACGCTGCGAAGTCGCTTTTGAAAGCCTTTTGGTTCTTTGATAAACATGAGTGTGACACTGATCGTCCACACCGTTGCAATGCGGCCGCTCTTTCGGATGAAGCTCTCGAAGGGATAATGGACGCTGTTTGGGAAGGGGAATAACATCATACCATCAGAGCTGGTTCTCGCTTACAAACGAACGGATTTTAAGGTTTTAGAGCCGCGTCCATTCACGCTTAAGGTTGGAAGTTACTCGCCTGAGTTGGCATATTTATATAGCCAAATGAAAACTTCATCAGCAGGCTACTTGACTGCCTGGAATCCATACAGCATTGTTAGCTCCCACGAGGACAACCAAAGGTCTCAAGAGGCGCTCTTAAGGAAGCTTTCGCTTGAGGGTTTTACAACCCTCTCGGCGTTTGGTGTTGACCCATCGGGTGATTGGCCCGGAGAGACTAGTGTTTTGGCTCCTGGGCTTGATCTGGAGCGTACAAAATCACTTGGTAACGAGTTCGCACAAAATGCAGTCTTGTGGATTGGAGATGACGCCGTTCCGCAACTTATCTTGCTGAGGTAAAGCACGATGGAATCTGAGACAAAAAATCGTCATTTTGAGGATGGTTTAGCAGCTTTTGAGTTAGAAGCTTATGAAGAAGCATTCCACTTATTCACCGCAGCAACTGAGGACGGTTGTGCTATCGCATTCACCTATCTCTCCGCAATGTTCGAAGACGGTATCGGCGTTGATGTAGATACGGCAAAAGCAGTCGCTCTACTTTACCAAGCAGCGGACCTGAATGACGCTGCTGCATTCAATCGGTTGGGATATTTGCATGCAGTTGGTCAGCATGTTGAGAAAAATATGGGTGCTGCTATTGAATTTCATAAACTTGCTGCTCAACAAGGTTTCGCAAATTCACAATGCGACTTAGGCCGCCATTATGCGCATGGGATCGGCGTACAACAAAATCTTGCAGAGGCGCAAAAATGGTACAGGTTAGCAGCTCAAGCTGGGCAAACTTTGGCGCAGCACAACCTCGCAGGTTTATTGCTAAATAATCATAACCCGCATCGAGACACGGCGGAGGGCATGCAATGGTTGGAGGCGGCAGCCGAAGCTGGTATCATAGAAGCGCAATACGAGGCAGGGAGTCTGAAGTTGGGGAGTACATTTCCCGAACTAGAAGATTTACCGGGTGCCGAGTTTTGGCTGACACATGCGGCAAAAAACGGGTCTATCGAAGCACTTTACCAAATAGCTAATTGCTTCGAGCATGGCATTGGAGTCGAACAAAACTATGAAGCCGCAGTTCAAAATTACTTCGAGGCTTTAAAACGAGACAGTATTCCAGCGGCTTTTGCACTCGGAACGCTTTACGAAAATGGCCTTGGCGTGGAGCAAAACTACGAAACTGCCATAAAATGCTACAATATTGCTGCCGATAAATTTCATATTTCTGCATTATTCAATAGAGGACGGTTCTATCAGTTTGGTTGGGCCGTTGCTGCCGATTACAAAATTGCACACCAAAACTATTTAATGGCAGCAGAGCGCGGTCATAGAGTATGTCAATTTTTAGTTGGCCAGGCGCTTGTAGAAGGTATTGAGGGAACACCTATCAATCTTGAGGAGGGTGCATCATGGCTGCTACGGGCTGCTGAAGCTGGTTTTTTGGAAGCACAAGCAAAAATTGGGCTCTGTTACATGGCAGGAACAGGCGTCCACCGAGATTTGCTTGAAGCCCTTAACTGGAGTAGGAAGGCTGCTCAGGGAGGGCACGACTGGGCGCAATATAGGACTGCCAATCTCCTAATTAGGCATGGAAATAGAGGAGAGTCAGAGTTCGTAGAAGCTATTAAGTGGCTCGTCTTGTCATATAATCAGCCAGAAGCAAAAGGTGAGCGTAGACACGAATTCATAAAAAGTGATTTCGAATTTTTGCGGTCTGCGTTGCCAGAGACAGTTTTTGAGGCTGCATGCAAAGCCGCAGAAATTGATACTGATGTCAAATATGGTTCTAGCTGAGAGCAATACCACCTCAGACAACCCTACGTTGCTCGCTCAAACATTATCCTATGGCAAAAGGTTTTTAATTGCTTGGTTACTAGGTCCACTCACACCACCTCCAGAGTTACCGAAAGAATAGCAAGGTCTTCCAAGTTAAATAGTAGACAAATCCTCAACAAAGTATTCTGTTTTCCATTTTTCCCATTCTTGATAGCTAGGCTGAGTTGTGCTGCTGCCATAACGAACCAGTGGAACACCGTCTCGAGCGCCTCCTAATTTACAAAATATGGGTTCAGAACTTTTTTTGCATGTAACGACACAAACCGTTTTTTTATTCGAGTTGAAGTAATCGATATCTACAAGCGAAGCCGCTGTCACGCCACATCGTTCTTTTACAAAATCAGTTAATTGGCGAGAATATTTATCAAAATCGCCTTTGAACCCATCTGGTTCTATTCCTGTAATATTTTTTTCTTTGTCTTCCACACCAATCAGCAGGCAGCCACCGTTAGTATTCATAAAGCCTACAAGCTCCTTGACCAAGGTCTCTTTAATTTCTTTTGACTTTTGACCTGTGCGCACGTCCATCGTGAAAGTTTGCTTAAACTCAAGTTTCAAACTTTCCTCCAAATCAAGACGTTGACTACCGTCAGACCCATCAATTATTTTACTTATAAATTCGCCTGTCGTTATCGCCTCAGAATTGAATGATTTTATAGTGTTTGCAAAAGCTTCTTTCTCAGAAACTTGTTTTTCATTAATGGCAAACGTGATTGACCGAGTATAAGAAAACGCAGATGCGCTACCTTTAGAAGTACGTATATGTTGTTGAAAACATACCGATCCATCCATAGCATTCGCAAAATCAACCAAATCATTTGGACTGTCCAAACCTTCATTTGAGACGATGTAATATTCTCGATGCACCCATCGATCAGGAGGGCCAGAAACATCAAGGGCAAAGTCAAATTCGACTTTAACAGTGTCTTTAAGAAGTTGCCGAAAATCATCACTCAAAAATTTGATCTCGGTCCCACCATCGTAAGGTTCTTCAAGTTCAAGAATAGCTTTTAGATGCTCACAAGGTGAACCCATAGGGCTAAGCCCGCAGAATGGGCAATGAGGGACTATGTTATTAAACGGAGCGAGATTATAGTTGGCGCTCATAAATATTTCCTCAGTGTTAAACGGCGACGGCTTGACGCGCTGATTTAAATAATAACTTTAAAAATCAGATACTGTAAATATAGCTGAAATTCTGGTACATTCAGAAAAAACAAACAACAGAATGCGTGCATTTGACGGCGGCAATCACTTAACTTAGCTTCTTCACCTTTTCAGCACGATAATACGACAATTTAAACCAAACCCTAGCCCTAAAGCACCAATCACATAACCCATAATTTTGCTGAAATATAGTTGTCAGATTGACAGATGTAGCATTGTGAGACAAAAAAATTTTGAACCGTTTGGAGGCTGCTAAGGTGTGTGACCCTGGATACCACTTTAAGCTTTGCACTTGTGCGGCAGAAGATATTGATGATGCCAATTGTTGGCGATTAATGAGGATTGACACTGCGCCCCAGTCCAACATCGTTATTGGAAGTATTTGCCCTCCCGAATTTCAGATTGAAAATGCAACCATTTATTTGCAAGTTAAATAATTGAAGATTTGAACAAACATTCAGTTTTTGATTTTGAATATGCGCCAGTAGAGGGCGATACTTTGGAAATCACAATGGATGAGCGTGAGCTTTAGACAGGGTTTAAAGCTCTGAAGTTGCCTAAGTCCATTTAAACTATGCCAGCATGCATAAAGTTCAATGAACAAATCGAACACACTTCTTTTCCTAAAAATCGTGCAGTTGCACGCCAAAATCCTGTGTAATCCACCAACCCGCGTTAGCTGCCA
>ENA-OQVM01003412-OQVM01003412.1-marine-metagenome-genome-assembly--contig:-NODE-3412-length-17246-cov-9.469393_pt1 | contig 17246 bp, 14 predicted proteins | sample MGYA00237776_ERZ505498 | MGnify/ENA primary metagenome ERZ505498 (study PRJEB26159, sample SAMN06265151) | marine metagenome | isolation source: Helgoland LTER site | place: Germany:Helgoland, sampling... | reverse complement strand
TGCGGATGCGGCTTACAGTTCGAAAGAGACGCGCGACAAGTTGGAACGTTTTGGCATTGCAGATCAGGTGCAACGTAGGGGCTACCGCAACCAACCGCTCTCGCAGCAAGACAGCAGGCGCAACGATGCAATCGCCGTTATCCGTGCTGGCGGTGAACGCCCCTTTGCCACTTACAAAAGCCGCTATGGCCTCGCGCGAACCCGTTTTATGGGACTGGCCAAAAATATGACCGCTTACGGTATCGCCGCTATCGCGCATAACCTGCGCAAAGGGGCCAAGTTCTTGACCCTGTACGGCCTGCCTGACCCGAATTATGCTGGATAACTGCGGCCAAAACCCAGAAATGGGGCAATAAACCACGCCAAATCATCCATATCCAACTGTAAAAAAAGAAAATATCTCATTTTACTGGAAATAATCGCCTGACGCGATGCAGTCTGGATGGAAAGTTGGCCTTATGCTGAGGTCTCTTGGTATTTCTCGCACCATCTTAATCTTTTCCTGACCCAGAAAACCGATGCCTTTTTGTTTTCATATCTTTAATACTTTTCCACAGCGGCCTGAGCCCATTGCCGAATGGCCATCTGACGATCACTTTTCCATTTATCTTTCCGACTTACAAACCCTGAACCCCAAGACGGTAGACCGGATACGAGGATTGTTGTTGAAAAGCCAATCGCGATTGCATTTTGTCGCAGGCAAACTCTTCTATGACATAAATAAACCGATCAGGTTTAAAATTAAAGGTTAGAAAACATACAGCTAAGGTCCCGCAGAGGTTTTTTGAACCTTCGCCAACGTTCAAAATCTTGCTTGATTAAAAACTAAAGTGGTGAATTTTATATACTTGAAGTTATAATTATGCTAGTCATTATGATCGGTTTTTTGCTTGAAAGGTGGGGTGGGTAGACTGAAAATCTATGAACGGTTGCCTTTTATTTATGATGTATCGACATCAGATCAAAACTGGCAAACCGCGTTAGATCACTGCGCACAGGTGGCAAACTCGAAAGGCGTTGCACTTTTCGCAGCAAACAAAGCTGGGGCTGACTTTGAGCTCAGCGCGACAAACACTTTCTATGCTATCCATCCAAAAAAACTGAAGCGTTATTTGACCACATATCGCCATTATGATGAACAAGGCACTTCGCATATAAACCGGTGTACCCCCTTCCAACAGTGGGTACCTGACAAGGAAATTTGGCCAGACCTCAATGTGAATGAAATCAGAGACGATGTTAGATTTCTGAGACACACTTTTGGGATTAATCATCGGAGTGGAATTAATATTCCGCAGGATGACAGTTTTGTCGTTCCAATTCGCTTTGGAAAATGAAACCCCCTTGGTTCTAGAAGGGAAAGACACACAAATTTTATCCCAACATCTTGGAAAAGCACTTGAAATTAATCGCTTTTGCAATCAGCTGCGCCAAAAATACCAAGCGGTTTTAGGAGTGCTGGATCAAATGAACGTTGGGCTGTGCGTTGCCATGGAGAGCGGCGAATTGCTCACATATAATGCCAAAGCCCGCCAAATATTTAACGATCAAAATGGGTTAAAATTGGACAGATACGGACATATTGAGGCGACAGATCATCAAAAAACGATACAATTAAAAAATACGATCAACGCTTGCTGCAAAACCGCATCGAGCAAGAATATGGCCATTGATTATTCATTGCAGATTAACAAACGCACCGATATGGAACCATATTTTGTTGAAATATCCCCTTTGCGGGACGGGGCGGGCGAGATCGCAGACGGATTTTTCGGCGCTATGGTACTTATCATTGATCCTAACAAGCCACCGCTCATATCGCTTGAGCCGCTTAAAACGCTGTTCAAATTAACCGGCGCGGAACTCAACGTCGCGGGTCTTTTGCTAAAAGGCAACACTCTCATGAATGTCTCTGAAATAAGAGGGGTGGCCATCGATACGGTGAAAACGCAGGCTAAAGCTGTCTATGCAAAAACAGGGGTGCTGAATAGGGCGCAGCTTGTCCGCAAGATTGTCGCCATTGCGCCGCCGGTTGTCTGAACAGATGATGCGCCAATGCGCTGTATGACAGACCCTAACGGCACTGATGGCGCGCCAGAGAAAGCCGAAAAGGTGCCAGACTCTCGGCATTATTTTCATACCGTTCATTTAAGAGCAAGTGTCATACTTTTGCATCTCTGGTCTGTCCGCATTTAGATAGGAAATTGTCACCTTATCCGGTCGGATAGCAGCCGATTATCAAGCAAAATAATGCGAGCTCATCCTCACATTCTCACTTTTATCACCCAAAGGGGTGATGCACATTTTTCAGAAACCCTTACGACTAGGGCATATCAGTGCGCAAAGTTGCGCTGAAAGAATGTCTTTGACCACCGCGACGCATTACAAAAAAGCCACACCGTACACATTTATTTACGTCATTCAAGTTGTCCCAAAACCAACAAACTATCCTATTTATGGCCTAAAAATAATATCACTTTTGATAAAAAAATTGCCCTCACGAATTGGAAATTCATATGTTGAAACAAATGATCATCCCGCTTTATTTTCTGGCCGCTTGCGGATCGGCCACAGATGCAGTGTCCAAAAAGTTGGGCACAGGCGCGGCGCAATATACACCTGCCGTTGATTTAGTCGCCTCAGGAAAGAGCACGGCTCAATATAATTCAGACTTACAACAGTGCCGAAACATTGGCGTTCAAAGACAAGCAAACCAAGCCGATGGTTCTGCTCAACGAAATATCACCAACACCATTGGTAGCACCGTTGGCGGCGCTGTCGAGGGATATCAAACGGGTGACTTCTATGAGAACGCGCTAGGAGGAGGCTTTGACAAAAAAGAGTCTGCAGCCATCGGTGCTTTTAGTGGACTAGCTTCCGGTTTGACCTCTGCGTTGGGATCTACCAATTCGGTTAACAACGCCGGTAAGGAAACAGTCGACCGCTGCATGAGAACCAGAGGATATAAGGTTTATTAATTAAAACGAAAGCGCCGACCTAATAGGCAGCAGTTTTAAATTGGGGTCCCGATAATCACAGGAATAATGCCCGCGCTGACATGCGCGGGCAATCAAAAAAATAGAAAATGCAATCTTAATTTTAATTAGAAAGCAGATATAATATGCTAAAATGCAGGTTTATTCTTTCAAGTATCAGTTCCTTGTTAGCCGCCACTGCATGTGGTGCTCAAGAATTCAATTTAGATAAATTTGGCCTTGAAACTGGTGTATCAACACTTGGTTTTTATATCGGACCAGACTACGAAATTAATAAAAATATTAGAATAAGAACCCCACTATATTTTGGAAAATTTTCTCAAACTTTCGATGTGGAAGGTAATGATGTAGACGCATCACTAAATCTGAGCTCTTTGCATATAATGGGAGATTACTACTTTGGAGCCTCTGGCGTTCGAGCGTCAACTGGCCTCGCATTTGGTGGCTACTCCCTAGAAGGCACAGCAACAAACCTAACATTTGATGGCACTAAATACGATGGGAACTTTGTTGCAAAAATGAACCAAGACAAAAAGGTAGCTCCAGTTTTCGCTATTGGTTACCAACATACAGTTGGTGACAATTGGGGGTTCTCAGCAGAACTTGGCGCGCGCATCACGAGTGTTACGCTTTTCATAACTGGGCAAGAAACACTGAGCGCAAGTGATTTCACGAAGTTTGAAACTGATTTAGCTGAAATCAATCGTGATTTGCACGACTTTAACGCAATTCCGTTTTTGTCTTTAGCTGTGAGCTATCGCTTCTGATTTTGGATACCTCCACTGTAAACGACACAAGCTGGACCTGTCCCGCTTTTGTGCCGCTCCCTGTGCTCGTTTAAGCCACCTTCCGTTCGAAAGCGACAGGGCTTTTCCAGCCTAGCGCTGAGTGTCGTCGACGCGGATTACATGCGTCTATACGGCTGTCATGCGCGCATCATTTGGCATCTTAAAGCCAGATGACGCTTGGGGTGGCTCTTGGCTCAACGCCTTTGGCTTGAGTCCGCCGGTGGCCCAGTCGAGCAGTTCAGCAGTATGCACAACTGGCACACCGGTTGCTGACCCGATCTGCATCATGCAGCCAAGATTCCCCGCTGATATGATGTCGGGTTGCGTCGCTTCCAGCGCGGCGACCTTACGTGTCTTTAACGCGCCCGAAATTTCAGGCTGCATCAAATTATAGGTACCTGCAGATCCACAACATAAATGACTGTCCTTGGGCTCAATCACTTGAAAACCGGCTTGTTTAAGCAATGTCTTGGGGTGAGTTTTGATCTGCTGGCCATGCTGCAGCGAGCAGGCGGCGTGATAGGCCACACGCAGGGGCTCTGCGTGTGTGGCCTCGCACAGCCCCAGATCAATCATCACTTCTGAAATGTCCTGCGCAAGCCCAGCAACTCGTTCCGCCTGCTGGGCCAGATCAGTGCCGTCAAACATATGGCCATAATCTTTGATAGTGGTCCCACATCCGCTGGTATTTATGACAATACTATCAAGGCCCTGACCTTCAATTTCCCGCATCCAAGCGCGGATATTTTTACCGGCAGATGCATGGCTTTCAGATGTCTTACCCATATGGTGGGTCAGTGCACCACAACAACCCGCGCCCTCCGCAATGACAACATCGCATCCATGTCTTGTGAGCAGGCGAATGGTTGCATCGTTAATATCCGTATTCAGAGCCCGTTGTGCACAGCCCGTCATCAGCGCAACGCGTTTACGCCGGGCGCCCTTTGCGGGAAATACTTGCGGATCGTCGTTTCGGCTGACCGGAGGAATTTGCTTCGGCGTCATCTCAAGCATGGCGCGCAGCCGCGCATCTGGCAGCATTTTTCGAAACGGATAGCCGACTTTAGCCCCCAAAAGCGCCACCCTGAACCGCATGGGATAAGGTAGGATTTTAGACAATATCCACCGCAGTACGCGATCATCCCAACGGCGCCGGTAATTTTGCTCGATATATTCGCGGGCGTGATCGACCAAATGCATATAATGCACCCCAGACGGGCACGTCGTCATACAGGCCAGACACGACAGGCAACGGTCAATATGCTTAACCGTGTGCGCGTCTGGTTTGCGGGCTTTTTCCAGCATATCCTTCATTAGGTAAATACGACCGCGAGGGCTGTCCAATTCATCTCCCAACACCTGAAAAGTTGGGCAAGTGGCGGTACAAAACCCACAGTGCACGCAGGATCGCAAAATCTCGTTTGCGCGTTTGGTGCGACTGTTTTCCAGCTGTTTGGCGGTAAAGTTCGTCTGCATGTCGCTCTCCAGATCAAGCCGCCATAAGGCCAGGGTTCAGTATACCGTTCGGATCAAACTGCGCGCGCAAACCTGCAGCAATCTGGGCCAATCGCGGGTGTTGGGGGTGAAATACGGGCACGGCCAGTCGCAGATCTGTGCTACCACGAATAAGTGTTGCATGTCCGTTGCCTGCAGGAACCAGACCGCGAACCACGGCGGCTTGATCTGACACCGCCGACGGGACCGCCAGCCAAACAACACCGCCACCTTGGTCCAGCACGGCGCTGGCATTAAAACGCGCTTGCACCGCAGCGATAAAAGCAGGGGCAGCAGTGGGCCTCAGCGACACTTTCCAAATGGTATCTTCAGTTTGTGCAAAGGCGCATATATCGCGTATGCCTGTCCAAAGATCGCGGTGTGCTTCGCCCTCAAGGACCGAGGGATGTGCCCCTTGAAACCGCTTTTGAAGCGCACCAAGACGATAACTCACCTGCGTATCCAGACCCTCAACACGCAACATTGCCGTGCCATTTTGCCAAGCCGCACCATTGACCTCGAACGGGGTCGATACGGCTTTGCAGAAAATACCAACCGCTTCGGCCTCTGTCACGTCCTGAAACTGCAGCGTCGCGCTGCGTTCTGGGCGTGGCAAGACTTTAAGTGCAACTTGGGTTAGCACACCGAGCGTGCCAAAGGACCCACACACCAGTTTGGTCAAATCCAAACCGGTGACATTTTTCATTACGCGACCACCATTTTTGATCACACGACCCTGTCCATCGACAAACCGCACACCCAATAAAAAGTCGCGGCACGCCCCGCTGATAAAACGTCGTGGCCCCGAGACGTTGCACGCCACCACGCCGCCGATTGTTGGCGTGCCTTGGGTTCCCATCACCGCGCGATGATCCATCGGCTCAAAAGCCAGCATCTGGTTCTCGGCATCCAGTGCGGCCTCAATCTCGGCAATTGGTGTGCCGGCTTTCGCCTCAAGCGTCAGCGCCCCTGGCTCATAGCGGGTGATGCCCGTGACACCAGAGATGTCGAGACGCTCAACATCAAAACTTGGCCGGCCAATACCGCCGCGGGTGCCCCCAGCGATGATCCGCAGTGCTGTGTGTTGCGCATTTGCGGCTCGCACAGCATCTGAGACCGCCATCTCGGTCGTCGGCGCGGCAAAAGCAGTCATGGCACTCTCCTGTTTCGGGCCCAGTGTCTGGGTCGCATTTAATCTGGGTCACATGTAATTGTGCTTAGCCGGGGCCAGCGCGTCTTTGCGCACTCACCTGCAGCGGAAATACTTTACTCGGGTTCAGCAACCACGTCGGATCGAACACATCTTTGACTTGCATCTGGCCTTCCAGATCTTCTGTATTGAATTGATAGGTCATTAAATCGCGTTTTTCCACGCCAACGCCGTGTTCGCCCGTCAGGCATCCACCAACGTCCACGCAGGTCCGTAAAATGTCAAAGCCAAAGGCCTCTGCTTTTTCCTGTTCGCCAGGTTTATTGGCGTCAAACAAGATCAACGGGTGCATGTTGCCGTCTCCAGCATGAAACACATTTGCCACATCCAAACCGTGCTGCTTACTTAACTCACCGATCCGTTTGAGCGTATAGGGCAGCTCTGAGACCGGTACCGTACCATCAAGACACATGTAATCATTGATTTGACCCATCGCGCCAAACGCTGATTTGCGCCCTTTCCAAATCAGCGCACTTTGTTCGGCACTTTCGCTGACCCGCACTTCAACAGGGTTCAGCGCTTGCGCAATTTTTGTAATTCTGCTCAGCTGATCCGCGATCTCGGCCTCAGACCCTTCAACTTCCACAATCAGCAGCGCCTCACACAGCGGGTAGCCAGCTTTGGCAAAATTTTCAACCACGCGAATACACGGACGATCCATATATTCGATAGCAACGGGCAAAACCCCTGATTTGATAATATTACCAACACATTCCCCCGCGGCTTCGGCGCTGTCAAAGCCGATTAAAACTGGCCGCGCGCCTTCGGGTTTAGGCAATATACGCAGGGTCGCCTCGGTCACGATACCGAGTTGGCCTTCAGACCCGCAAATCAAACCCAAAAGGTCAAGACCCGGTGCATCCATTGCTCCACCGCCAATTTCAACGATTTCACCATCCGACATGACCATTTTCACACCCAGCAGGTTGTTTGTGGTCACACCGTATTTCAAACAATGCGCTCCGCCTGAATTCATCGCGATGTTACCGGCAATCGCGCAAGCCAACTGCGAAGAGGGGTCAGGCGCATAAAAATAGCCATCATCCTCAACCATTCCAGTGACGCTCAGGTTGGTCACACCGGTTTGTACGCGGATGATGCGATTGTCATAATCAACTTCCAGCACATCTTTCAGTCGGGCGGTACCGAGGATCACGCAATCAGCCGTTGGCAAAGCCCCCCCCGCCAGAGACGTGCCCGCCCCACGCGGAACCACAGTGACATTCAGATCATGGCACACCCGCATTGCGGCGGCGCATTCTTGGGATGTTCTGGGTAAAACTGCGACCAGAGGCGGACAGCGGTAAGCCGTTAGACCGTCGCACTCATAGGCTCTGGTTTCATGCTCGTCAAAGATTACGCTGTCAGAGGGCAGCACTTTGCACAACGCCTCAACAATTTGCGCCTTGCGGTCTAAAACCGATTGGTCGGGCTTTGGCATTTCGATCGTCGACACAGCAATTTTCCTTTTTGACGTCTCAAACTGGTTTCAGGGTGTTGGTCGCTCATGACGATTATCCACAGCACTGACAATAAGATCGGGATTTATTGTCATGTGCCTGGTCAAAAGCTTATCGGTTTCTGCCATGGTTTCTGCCATGGTTTCAGGCCATAACTGCTGGCACACCAAACGCTATTTGCAAGCCAACTCACCGCCGACATCGTAATTTTAATTTGTTTTATGTCAAACAGCTTCCGCACATCAAACAGCGCCGAATTAACAGCGCCTGTACATTCCGACAATCGGCTGCCTGAAATTTGAACAGACAGAGCCGACGGGAGACGATCTGGAATAAGTACCAGCCCGAGCGTGACCGCGAGATTTTGACTTGGCACAGTTAACCGTCCCCAATGGTGAATTTTGGTAATACAATATTACCAATTTAAAGAATAGGGCATTTTTGATTATTTTTATACTTTTTTAGGCAAATAAATAAAGTGTCTGCTTTTAGTATTCACATCCAATATTGGGTTTCAAAAGTAAAAAAATTATCGATGCAAGGTTTCTGTCTCAGGGACGGGCTGAGCGGCGCCGATCAAACCCGACGTGGCGCTTAATTGCTTTCTTTAAAAGACAGCCAAATCTATGCAGTCAGAAGCAGCTGACCTCTGTAAAACCACCGACACAGCCAATAACTCACGCGTGCCCATCCTGCACATCCTTACGCTTGGCCAGCCCCGTCAATCACACCCGCACAACCCCGAAACGCAGCAAGATCAGCCGAGCCTGTCAGAAAAAAGGCAAGCGACATCTGCGCGCTCCAATCATCAATCATTGCGGCCAAACGCTCTGGTACCAGTTCCTGAGAGGTTGCCTCGGACTGCGTCCCGGATAACGCTTTAAGCATTGGCCCCGCCAAAGACACCAACGAAGCGCCCACCCAAAGCGCTTTGGCAGCATCAAGCCCGTGGCGCACACCGCCAGAGGCAATGAGGGACTTATTTGGACAGGCTTGTACAGCCTGTAAAAGACACTCCAGTGTTGGAATTCCCCAATCGAGAAATGGCTCAAAAACTACCGCAGAGGCATCAGGGCGCCGCGCCGCCTCAATGCGCGCCCAATTGGTGCCACCCAGACCGGCCACATCCACTGAACTTACCCCAATATCAAATAGGCGGGCGACTAAAGGGGCCTGAATTCCCGCGCCAACTTCTTTAACGATGACCGGCACCGGAAGTACCTTTACAGCAGTCTCAATCGCCGCCAAGACCCCCCTCCAATCGGTTTCTCCCTCGGGTTGCACCGCCTCCTGCAACGGATTGACATGCACCGCCAGCGCATCCGCCTGCAGATCATCCACCGCTGCCTGAGCCAGATCCAAGCCCTTCGTCGAGGCCAGTTGCACCCCGCCTAAATTGCCAATCAGCGGAATGTCAGGTGCACGCCGGCGCATGTGGCGCAGCGATTGACCATTTTGCAAACCCGCCCGTTGCGACCCCACAGCAAGCCCAATTTTCCGCGCTTGTGCGACCTCGGCGAGTGCCGCATTGATCTTATCCGCCCGTAGTGTACCACCGGTCATCGCACCGATAAACATCGGCGCCGACAGTGCACAACCCAAAAAATTAGTGGCGATATCAACCTGTGCCAGCGCGATTTCCGGTAGGGCACAATGGGTCAGTTGCAACCGGTCAAAACTATTGGCAACACCAGCTTGCGCCAACGGCGCCATCGCCAAATCCAAATGTGCATCTTTACGGTGATGCGCGGGCATCTCTTTTTGTGTGTCTTTGTTCATATTATTCCAGTACCGAATTTCTTTTAGATGCCTGCGGTGCACTGCGAAACAGACCGTCAACTAGAATCATATGTGGCACTGTCAGCGCTGCCAGTCCAATAAAAACAACCCGCAGGATTCCCCCATCCAACGTTTCAGCCGCGGGCATCAGCCATAGCGCTATCGCGCCAGCGGCCCAGGTTGCGAGACTAAAGATAAACGCCAACATCAGCATTTTACGCCCCCCCTCCACGCCAGTGCGCAATTCGCGCCAGATATGCGCCATATGACGCATTGAGTGCACCGCACAAAAATACAGCGCAAACCCCGCCAAAGGTGGCAAAACGTAATAGGCTGCCCCCAGTGCTGCAAGCTCACCCAGTCTCGGGCGCAGAACCGGGCAACGGTAGGCCAGCACAGCATAACCCGCCACAATCGCAGCCAACCCGTACGCCGCCCCCGACAAGACCATCCACACTATTGTCGTATCACCCACCAAAAGATGCGCAAAAATCGGCTCAACCTCGGTCCGGTGCAGCAGACTGATTGCGATCACCACAAGCCCGCCGTGGGCCAGCGTCTGTATGGTCCGATGCCCCCACTCTCCCGGTTGGCTGTCGCCAATACCGAAATGCACCATACTAATCAAAAGAAATAACAAAAGGGCCAAGACCGGAAACGCCACCCAAAACACCACCACACATGCCGCAATAGCGATATAAACCAAGATGAACCAAAACATCGACCGCAGTGTCTTGCCATACCCCAACGCCAGCGCAACCGCGCCGTCAAAAGCGCCATGCGGCAGACCGATGATGGCAATCGCCGCCAGCGCAATGATTGACACAGGGTCCAAACCCACAGTTCCCAAAGCGCCAACCGCAGCCAGATTATCGGTCATAGCGCGCCTGCCTGCCGTTTGGTTCCAGGCGCAAAAGCGCCCGCAGAAACGGCCAGGGCGGCATTGCCGATACCACCTTTGCCCGCAGTGCCATTGTCGCTTCTCCACTGAGAAACAGCGCAAACTCATCACCGCTCAACCGGGCTGCCAATGCGGTGAAAATTTGCGGTGCATGATGAGGCTGATGGCGCAGCACTGACAGAAAAATACGGTCCATCCAAAGATCAATCGCCCGGTGCGGTGTGACAAAGTCCAAGGCGTTGCCTGCTGATGCCCGTGCAATACCGGTGGCAATCTGTTTTTGGATAAAACTAAACGCATAACCGCTTGAGGGGCGGATCGCTCCGCCGTTGCCGCCGATGCCCGACAGCGCCGGATCATGGCGCGCCATAAGACCAAGTGGAATCGCCCCTTTTTCGCGACGTATCACTTCAAAATCTCGCACATGAGCGCAATCACTAAGCCAGTTTAAAATCGCCGTTTCATAAAACGTATCAGGGACCAGCGCGGGCGAGAACAACGTGGATTCAACCAGTGCCTCGCAATCAGAAAACGGCAGGCAATAGATGAAATGCATCCCGCGAGTCTGATCACATCTAAAATCCATCAAAATCGCCGTGCTGTCTTCAAAACTGCCCGCAGCGGCGCGCACCTCCCAGCCAATAAAATGCTGCAACATCATATCTGGCTGGCGCTGTGGCGGCCGACTATCAAAAACATGGCGCTGTTTAACATCGTCAGGTATCGCGAGGTCTTGGACGAAGGAGACACCGTGCTGCGTCGCGCGGGTCTTGCAATGGGCCATCCAAGTTTGGCGCGTCACCGCATGATATGGGAATTCAGCTGCCTGCATCACCACTTCGGTCTCGGCATTCCTGATCGTCCATCTTGGCCAAGTTTTGCGGACCAATGGCAGCACATCTTGCAGCCAAGGCATCTGCCAGAAACCCCAAATATGATCTTGCGAAGACCCTTCGCCTGCCGGCGCAATCACACGAAGCGCATAATCTGACAACCGGTCGGCTTGTGCAGCCAGCGACATCGCTGCACAGCCATTACCTAGCACCGCAATCGGTGTACGTGGCGAATGGACCAGTGGCGCCTCACCCGACATGGGGCAACCCCGTCAAGTCAGCGTGCAAGCGGGCATCGTGACTTGGATAGGCGCGTGCACGGTTGGGCAGACTGTTCAACGCCGATATAGAACACGCCAGTTTGACGGGCTTGCTGGTGACCTCTCGACCGGCATACCAACGGCAACCTTTGGCCAGCAATTGCACACCAATTTGACGATAGACCCGCGCAGCAACAGAAATCGCCAGATGCGCGCGTAGCGGAAGATACACCAAGCCAACCGTCCCACTGGCGTAATAAACTTCAGCCAGCCGCAGCAGACGGGCCACTGCCAGAGAAACCACCTCGCGCTGCGGGTCATCAGCAGCCAAAATTTCGGCCGGAGTCATATTGTCCAGCCATGAGCCGGGCAAATAGCGCCGTCCCATCTTTGCATCCTCTTTTACATCGCGGGCAATGTTTGTCAGCTGCATGGCAATTCCCAAATCCACCGCATGTGACAGCCCCGCGCGATCTTCACAGCCCAACACGTTGCACATCATCAGGCCAACGGTACCGGCCACGCGGTAGCTGTAACGTAACAATGCCGCCTCATCTGTCAGCGCCACATCCTGCTGGTCTTCTAACAGACCATCAATCAGCGCGACGAGAACCGCGTTAGAAATTCCCTGTGCTGCTACAAACGGCACCAAGGATAAAAGCATCGGGTCAGGGGCGCTAATATCACCAGTCAGCCCGGCGCGTATCTGCTCAAGTCGCGCTGGCCCATTGTTAATATCACCGTCCGCCATATCGTCAAGAACGCGGCAAATGCTATAGAGCTGCGCGGCATCGCGCCCCGCCCTGACACCAAGAAGGCGGCCGGCCCAGTGAAAGCTTTTGCCATTTTGCGCAAGCGAGCGTTCCGGACTGAGGCTCTCATTGCTACTCATTAACGGGAGCTCGCGAGATAGCGGGTCATCTTAAGCGCTCTCTTGCAATTCTTCATTAATCAGCGTCTCAACAACTTTTGCCGAGCACAGCACCCCCGGCATGCCAGCACCAGGGTGCGCACCGGCCGCGGAAAAATACAGGTTTGGAATATGCGGGTCACGGTTGTGATACCGAAACCACGCCGATTGTGTGAAAATTGGTGCTATTGAAAATCCGGCACCGTGCATGGAGCGGTAATCAGATTTGAAATCTTCGGGGGTCATCCAGAAATCATCACTGATCACCTGCTCTAGGTCGGGCATTATGGTGTCGGATAGAGCCGCTACAATACGGTCCCGCAATTCAGGGCCTTTTGTGGCCCAATCGACGTCACCTCGCAGGTTTGGCACCGGACAAAGAACATAAAAACTGTCACAGCCCTCAGGTGCAAAGCTGGCATCTGTTGCGGTTGGTCTGTGTACGTAAAGCGAGAAATCATCGGCAAGAATCTTTTTGTCAAAGATATCGGCCAACAGCTCTTTGTAGCGTGGCCCCATCCAGATGGTATGATGTGCTACGTCTGGATATTGCTTTTTGGTGCCAAAAAACAAGACGTATAAACCCATAGAATACTGCGTCAGCTTGTCTGGGGCCAAACGCTTGCGGCGGTTGCCGTCAGCGGGCAGCATCTGGGCATAGACTGTTGGGGGATCTCCGTTGCAAATCACCCTTTCGGCGTGAAACACCCGCCCGTCTTCGGCGACAGCCCCCGTTGCACGACCATTTTCCAGCATGATCTGGGCAATATCGACCCCCAGTTCCACCTGCACTCCAACCCGCAACAACAGCGCATGCAAGGCATTCACAAGATGGCCAGTGCCACCCATGCAAAAATATACGCCCCAGCGACGCTCAAGATAATGGATCAACGCATAGATCGAGGTCGTGGTAAACGGGTTGCCTCCCACCAACAGCGGATGGATCGAAAACGCCTGCCGCAACAACGGGTGTTTGAGGTGACGGTTCACGATCCCCGCAACTGAGTGATAACTTTTCAAACGCAGCAAGCTGGGAATTTGCGCCAGCATGGTTCTGATCTTGTGGAACGGCCGGTCCGCCAGTTTTTCGAATCCAACTTCAAAGATGGCTTTTGATGTCTCCAGTAGGCTTGCATAGCCCGCCACGTCTGCCGGTTCAAATTTTCTAATTTCTGCGTTGGTATCCTCAACTGTGCGACGATAGTCAAACTGGCGCCCGCCATGAAAATAGAACCTGTACCACGGATCAAGTGAGCGAAATTCAACATAGTCGCTGCGGTTTTCATCAAACAGTTCGAACAACTCATCGAATAAAAAGGGTGCCGTGATCACTGTGGGGCCGGCATCATGGCGAAAACCGCCACGTTCAAACACCTGTGCCCGCCCGCCGATGGCTTGCAAACGGTCAACCAGCGTGACATCAAACCCTTTCGCGCGCATACGCAGCGCCGCCGCAATACCGCCAAAACCCGCGCCAATAACCAGAACGCTGCCCAAAGACGACACGTCAGACTGCTGCGCACGTTCAATATTCTGTGATGTCATTATCTGAATGCCTCGCTTTTCGCGTCAGCAGTTCACCGGCGCGACAGATCTCATACATACCTGCGTCAACAGGGCTTGCACAGGAGAAATAGCCTCGATCAAGCCCACGGGCAATGCCTGCGCACAAAGCGCTGTTTTCTCGAGTGCGTTGTGCATTTCATGGGCGCTGAGGGCCAGCGCGTCAGAGTGCAAAATGTTGTCTTGCAACGATTTGAGATTCTCCACAGAGCCCGAAATGCACCACTCGTCGAAAGCTGACAGACGCTCGGCGCAAAGGGACTGCCGGTACTGGACAACCACTGCATTTGGGGCGCGTCGGGCCAGATCAGACCCAAGATCGGCCGCTCCGTCCAAAGCGCGAAAATTCAGTATATCGTTGGCTATCTGATAGGCTGTTCCAAGGTTGCGAAAATACGACCCAATTGCAGCACTTGCATTACCGTGCAACGCCATGGCCGCCACACCTTCCAGCGGGGCGGTCAAAAGTGGTGCAGTCTTATCGGCTGCAATTTCGAGATACCGTTCCCAGTCAAGACTAGTGTGCAAGGAAAACTCGGCGGCTTCTCCGGCCGTTGTTGTGGCCATGTGCTGGGCAAGAATTTTCACCAGCGATGGCGTATGTGCCCGCTGCCCCGCTTCGGCAGCCAGTTCAAATGCAAGAGCTATTAGCCAATCGCCCAACGTCAAAGCGACATTGCGTCCATACTTGGACCAAACCGACAAGCGCCCACGCCGCAGTTGATCGCCATCACAAATATCATCATGAATGAGCGAGGCATTGTGTAGAACTTCGATAGCAACAGCCCAATGCAGCGCCGCGGCAGTGTCAATTTTCAGAATTTTCGCGGCTCTTAAAGCCATTTTTGCTCGCAACATCTTTCCCGGTTTGGCAAAGTGGTGTCGCGCAGCGTCTGCTAACGCCGTTTCAGGCTTAGGCAATCTACACAGAATAAAATTATGCAGCGTATCGGCCGCATCGCCCGGCAAACCCAAAGCCATTTCATTTTGAAACAAACGCAGGTTAGGAACCTGTTTCAATTCAACAGCCATAAGCCATACATCCCTTTTTTCAGATATACCGATTTCAGGCGAGAGTGAGGTGGCCCAGAGGCCACCTCATCACAGCTCTTAAGAGCTGGCTTTGTCAGATTCTGTAACGGCAACGTTCCAGATAATGACACCAAACGCAATTTTGTTTACAACGTCCGCAAGGTTGTAAATAATGTTCAGCGCGTTAGCTGAAGCCTCGGGTCCAGCGCCGGTGAAATAACCCATGAAATAACCAATGGGATAGATGGCCCAACCAATGGTCACAATCCAACGCATGGTCACAAAAGCAGACTGAACTGATTCCGGAGCTTGCTCGGAGGCCACTTGGCCAGCTTCACCCAAGAAGATTTCATACAGAATGTAAGCCCAGCCAGCCATTCCGATGATGAAACCAAGCATCGCATTGATATACCCGGCCTCGCCCATGTAACCTGCGGCCAACATGACCATCGTACCGATCATCAAACGCCAGAACACGCCACCAGAGACGTTGGTGATCGCGCGTAGGATGAGATAGAACTCTACCATCAGCAGTGGCACTGTGATCAGCCAATCGATGTAGCGATAAACGAGGGGTGTGGCACCAGTTTCAATCCAAACATCGCGCATGTAGAAGTAATGCACAGCTGCAACCAAGGTTACGAGGCCGGACACAGTCAGCGATGTCTTCCATTTCCCCTCTACGCGCTGGGTCTCCATAAAGAAGAACGCCGTAGCTGCGACGAGGGCCATGGAAATGAGCCAGAACGAGATGCCAACAAAATCGTCTGATTCTAGATTGGCGCTCGCAGAGGCCAAAGTTGGTGTGATTAACAGTGCGGCGCTGGCCAACGCTAATTTGATTCGACCGTAGGTGTATTTCATTGTCTTTCCTCCTAGAAAGTTCGCGAAACATAGATAGCCTCAAGGAAAATTTGCAATAGGCTGTTTTCCGCTTATGTACAACATGAGTCAAATCGTCAGAATATCAACACAAAAAAATCAAATATTGGCATTTTAAGGCATCATCAGAAGATAATAAGTTATAACCTATTGTTTTAAAGTCGTATTTGCTGAATTTTTTTATTTGTAAATTTTAGCTACCAAATGATAGGCTTTCGTCGATATCCTCTCGAAAGATACCTCCTCTAAAGCTTAATAAGACTTACATATTTTATGCAAAACTAATGGGCTGATAGACCTCGCTGTAGCTAACCAAGCGAATGAGAAGTCAAACAGCGTGACACGGCGCCTGCACTCCAGTTTCTAGGTCGAGAAGCAATCAAACACTGCGCCCATAGTACGTGGTTTTTAAATGCAGCACTATCGTGGATATTCTCGCGAAAGATATTCCTTATAAAGCTTAATAAGACATACAACTTCGGTCCAAAACCAAGCGACTGATAAAACAAGCCCCAGCAACCGGCTTTTGCGTTTTACGTTCAAGGTTAATTTGTTGCTACGGAGGGTTTCAACCACCTTTATAACAATGGTCCAGCGGTGCTGCCATAGTGTTGTGAGGGATTTAATTTCACGTCTTTTTTTGTGTTTTGTAGTGGGATTTTGATTATTTGCAATCGATTAGAGAGATACTTAAATTCACTGGGCTGTCTAGGATTGGCGGTGACCTACTCTCCCACACCTGAAGATGCAGTACCATCGGCGCAACGGCACTTAACGGCCGGGTTCGGAATGGAGCCGGGTGTTTTGCTCGTGCTTTGACCACCAAACCAAGACAGTCCAGTAAATTTCCAAGTCATTTTTTTGTGTTGGTGTATGACGATTGATCCATAGGAGCTTAATTAATAAGTCTGCCTATTACTGGATCAAATCAAGCCTATCGGGCAATTAGTACCGGTCAACTGAGCACATTGCTGCACTTACATCTCCGGCCTATCGACGTGGTGGTCTACCACGGCCCTCAGGGATACCTTGTTTTGAGGGGGGCTTCCCGCTTAGATGCCTTCAGCGGTTATCCTGTCCGATCATAGCTACCCAGCACTGCCGTAGTCGACAACTGGTCCACCAGTGGATCGTTCAC
>ENA-OQVM01003409-OQVM01003409.1-marine-metagenome-genome-assembly--contig:-NODE-3409-length-17256-cov-4.455382_pt1 | contig 17256 bp, 12 predicted proteins | sample MGYA00237776_ERZ505498 | MGnify/ENA primary metagenome ERZ505498 (study PRJEB26159, sample SAMN06265151) | marine metagenome | isolation source: Helgoland LTER site | place: Germany:Helgoland, sampling... | reverse complement strand
ACGTGGTTCAAGAGCTTTTCAGTGACATGAATTGGGGTGCCAATTTTTGCATGAATGGTTGCGAAAGTGCGCCTGAGATCGTGCAAAGTGAAGGGATCAACATTTTCGAGCTTGGCGTCAATCTGGGCCTTAGACTTCCCCCATCCATTGAATACGGTGCCTTTGTCTGAACGGCTGGGAAATAGGTATTTAGACGTCCTGGGAATTCGCTCGAATACAACAGCGACCAAGTCGCTGTAAGGTTGGACGTGTGTGCGATTGTTTTTGGTTAGGCTAGCTGGCAAGATGATCATGCGGTCATTCTGATCAATCCAATCCCATTCGAGAGATGCAACCTCGTTGCGTCTCATTCCGGTTAGGATCAACAACGTGACGATGGTGCCAAAAGGGTAGGGTTGCTGCATGGACTTAGCAAAAACCTCCTGGAGTTCACCGTCTGACAAAACGCGTTCACGAGGCTTTGGGGCCGCCGGAGGTTTCATCGCGGCGATAGGACTGATTTCAATGTACTGCTCCCGCAAGGCCCAATTGAGAAAAGTGCGGATCGCTACGAACGCGTGATGTTGCTCGGATGGTGAAACCTGGCTTCGGCGAATGCGTGACTGAATATCTGTACGGGAAATTTCATCTAAACGTTTCCGTCCAAATCGAAAATGAATGTCCAAGCGTTTGCGGTAATAATCAACGGTGTTCTTTTTGTTTTTGGAGCGACAGTCTTCCAGAAAGAGTTCTCGGGCATCTTTGAAGGAAATAGATCGGTTTTGCTCGATCCCCAGAGTAATCTCAGCCTGTTTCTTCTTTGCCTGGTCTCTCGCTTGTCTGAGGCTGATGGTGGGATATCGCCCGAGGGTCTCCCTCTGACGATTAACACCATGGACCAAAACGAAGGATTTTGAGCCGCCCTGTGAAACCCGAACACCAAAGCCGCTCAGGCCATCGTCCCAATAGGTTACCTGACCTAGTTCCGGTAGCGGCAGGGTCTTCACTGTCAGGTCGGTTAGGTTCACTCGAGGCATTTCATTAGGCTCTCTATAGGCTCTAAAATATGGGGCGTACGGAGGGTTTCCTATGTTCAGCTATGTGGATCAATATCTACTAATACTATGACAATACAACGATAAAGTTGAAGGTATGGTGCGGTATGTTCAACTGTAACCGTGAATTGAAAATCCTCGTGTCGGTGGTTCGATTCCGCCCCCGGGCACCATTAAATCTTAATTAAAACAGATACTTACTGAATTTCGCGTGATCTCTCTCGTGCTCGTTTCCGCGCTTGGGTGACGATTTGGATGACAGCTGACGGATTTTGACACCAATCGTAACTTTCAAAATACGTGGGGTTACGCCGCTTACGGCCCATAGCGGCCGCTCGTCAGTAGATCTGATGCTGCACCGCAGCTTCGCCAAACCGGTCATTTGAGGTAGCCATTGTGAGGCAGAATCCGATTAACTGGACATCAAATCTTGCTGCCAAAAAACACAGTCAGATCGTCTTCGGTCAACCCCATTGGCCCACCGCTCGTGCCTTCAAACAGCGCATCCGCCAATGCCTGTTTTCGTGCTTGCATGTCTTGAATGGCACTCTCAACTGTTCCCTCTGTGAATAGGCGATAAACAAAAACTGGCTTGTCTTGGCCAATTCGATGCGCGCGGTCCATCGCCTGACGCTCGACTGCGGGGTTCCACCAAGGATCATATAGAATGACGGTATCGGCGGCGGTCAGGTTTAACCCTGTGCCTCCTGCCTTTAGGCTGATCAGGAAAACTTGAGCGTTACCAGATTGAAATTTGTCAATTTCGCTGGGGCGATCTCTCGTTTGGCCGTGTAGCATCGCGTAGGACCATCCACGTGATTGGATTTCGCTTTCGATCAGTCGAAGCATCTCGACAAACTGCGAAAAAACCAAAACCTTTCGCCCTTCGCTCATGAGCTCTTCCATTATCTCCATGAGGCGCTCAAACTTTGCACTCTCCTTGACTTTGGCAGCGGCATCCAGTTTGACCAACCTTGGATCACAACATACCTGCCGCAACTTCAGCAGAGCGTCCAACACGGTTATGCGTGACCCGGCTAAACCCTTTTGAGCAAGTGCTTCGCGAACGCGGGCATCCATGGCGCTGCGCACACTTTCATATAGAGCGGCCTGTTTGCCGGTAAGGGTAATCACTTCATCAATGACGGTTTTCGGCGGTAGGTCATCGGCCACTTCGTCCTTTGTGCGGCGCAACAGGAAAGGCTTAACCCGGCTAGACAAAAGTAGTTGTCGCGCCTGGTCCCCTTTTTGCTCGATAGGTTTACGATATTCCGAGGCAAAGCTTTTCCGGTCCCCCAAGAAACCGGGTATAAGCCAGTCATATAACGCCCACAGTTCAGTCAGATTATTTTCGACCGGCGTGCCGGTTAGGGCAATGCGCTGACGTGCCTTAATCTCCCGAATGCGTTTTGCCACGTTGGAGGTAGGATTCTTGACGGCCTGAGCCTCATCCAAAATCGCCAGATCAAACTCATAGGCGAACAACTTTTCGTGGTCACGATTGATCAGAGGATATGTCGTGATCACAAGATCAGAATCTGCAATGTGTTCCATTCGTTCGTGGCGATCTGGACCGTGAAGGGTCAGCAGCTTTAGGTCAGGGGCAAAGCGTTTGGCTTCGGTTTGCCAGTTAAAAATCAAGCTTGTCGGAACTACGAGCAGACTCGGGCGATCAGATTTGTTCTCAAGATGACGGTTGGCCAGCAAAGCAAGAGTTTGAACCGTTTTGCCGAGCCCCATATCATCCGCGAGGACTCCGCCAAAGCCGTTGTCGCTTAGGGCCTTGAGCCAGCCATAGCCGATCCGTTGATATGGGCGCAGCTCTGCTTTCAAGCTTGCGGGAATATCCTCATCAGGGATTGTCGCCAGGTTTTGCAGACGCTTGCCCAATTCCAACAATTCAGGGCCGCCCTGCCATTTCGCGCCGCATCCATCCAAAGCCTCGACCAATTGCATTGCGCGGCCTGCCTCTGCTTGGTGGAAACGCGTCATTCCCTGTATTTCAAGAAAAGCCTCGATAAAGCCGATTAATTTATCGCCTGAGATCGGCACCAATGTACCATTTGGTAAGTTTTGATAGAGGATGACATTTGATAAATAGCTTTGCAGTTCAAACCCGTCGGGTAATTCCCCCAGTTCGTTAAGCGGTAGTGCTGCGATGATCTGCATAATTGTTGGCGTGACATCAATTGCGGTCCCATCCACGTCAAGTTGCACGCCCAGCGAAAACCAATCCTGTCCCGAGGGTTCAACCACCGTCTGAAAGCTGGCATCACCTTCATAAAGTTGAACAGGCCAGCTCTTGTCGATCTCAATTTCCCAGCCCAACGCCCGAAGTATTGGCAGCCCTTCGGTCACAAACTCCAAGGCGTATGACGTGCTCTGCGGATCTTGTGCTGAAATCTGTGGAAAAATAACGCTGGCGTCTTTCATTGGTTTTGGAGCACGACCAGATATTTCCAGAAAGTCGGGATGATAGCCTTCGAATTCTTCCGCAGTCATCTCAAGCTGCTGGACCAATCTCGATTCTTCTTCAAAGTCACGCCGGATGATAGTGATCTCGCCTTTGGTTTGGGATCGGATATCGGACCCTGTGCCGGGTTCTAAAACACGGTCATCTTCACCATACGTAACATGAGAGCCAACGCAGGGATAGATGACCTCCTGCGGCTCCCCCGTCCTGCGCCATCCATAAGATTGGAGCCGCTCCTGTCGCTTATGTCCAAATAATTTGAGGTTCATTGTTGGCCGCACATCCGTGACTTCGTTGACTGTCACAGGTTTGGGTCTTGGAATGCCTTCTGCGTGGGTGGTCAAAATTTTAGACACTGTATCGACGGCTTCTGCAGGGATCGTTGGCGCAGCGGCCAGGGCGTTCAGGGTCTCGGCGGGCATATCAGTCTGCACAAAACCAATGGCGCCAGCTTCTGAGTCAATAAAGACGGGGTCCGGGAAAGGCAGAAGAAGAAGTGAGCGCTCATCACTGTCGGTGGCTGTAAGTGTCTGATCGCCGTGCGCGTCAAGTTGCCATTGAAACGTAAAATGTCTGGGTTCGGACCACTTTAATTGTGGGCCATGGATTGTTTCCGCCTTCGCGCGACCGGTTGCAACGATCTGCTGAAGTAGCGTGCCAAGCGCCTCCCCTTGCGGCCAATTATAAGTGGGCGGATAACTGCTGGTTGACAGATATTTCAATTGCGCGAAGATAACAGCGTCGTCAATGGTTGTGAACGACGGTGTATGATATGAATTAAAGTGACCGTTAAATTCTTGGACGTTTTTCCCAATACTGCCGTCTTTCTTAACGTATGCTTTGTGGGGGGCTATTTCTGCTAACTCTCTGTTGTTGCGGCGAAAAACAAAAAATATCTGATCGCTCGAAGTTTTAGGCACCACCGGAGTTGGAGAATAGGATTTTGTGACACTTAAACGATCAAGCCAAGTGCTGACCGACCCAGGCAGATTTGCCTTCGGGCGCGCCTGAGGAAGACTGGGGCTTTGCGATGCCGCAGGTTTCTGGACCACATCAACAAGCGTTTGTGCCACGTCCAGCAGGACCGCAGTTACATGTTTGCAGTTATAGCCAATGGGACATGAACACTGCCCATCAACACCCAATAAGCGCCCACCAGCATCACGTGCCAACGTCGCATGAACCGAATAGACCCGCCCCCCCGAACCTGCGACGCTGCCGACGATGTGATCATCTACACGCAAACGAGACATCAGGACCTTTCTGTCTGAAAAATATGAAACTCCACGCTTGTAATATGCGGGGTTATCAATCACTCGGGAGATGTCTGATCGCGTAATATTCATGCGCCAACATTTCTGTTGTAAACTGGAACTGGTCAAGCAAAACCGTTCCAAATTTGAGTGTCTGCTTTACTCCAAGTCCTCTGATCCTGTTTGCCGATGCAGCGAAGGTCGGCTCTCCGCCCTTCGTGTCGATGCCGCCCCTGCAACGACCTGTTTTCGCATTTGCTGCGAAAGGCATTCATGTGCGGAATCCGCCACTAAAGCCCAGACCAATTTGTATGCTTCTGCAGGGCCTTTCTACTGGGTGATAAGCGTTCATTTAGCGGCTCTTTTATGGCGATGCCAGCGGACTAGCACATACCCGAGACCGGCCTAACCGGTTACTTGTTTTCACTAAACGCAACCAGTCGCTGAGAGCCCCTTTGGCGGGCGTCCAGCGCTAAGCTTGATGGGGGGGGTGGTCGCTGAAGGGCGGTAGAAGCCACCTAAGGGGCCCTCAGTGGCTCTGGTGCGTATTTGTGTCGCCGTCTGGCGTCGAGCGTTGAAAGGATGCGGGAATTGGACGGAATTTCAAGCTAGTATCTCCTTAAGTGCTTTCTACATATAAGGTTCGGCGCCTGATCCGGCTTTAAATTCAGGGACTGCGTCCAAGGCATTCGCTGTGCTGTCTAGGACTTCTTGCAACCGAGTGACGGTGGTCGCTGAATCGATGCTAGCGGTTTACGGTTACGGCCAGATTAAGCTATCAGCGGCTTTCTGCGGTGCCAGACAAGTATGCCAGCATGCATGGATGCCGGCGAGACCAGAAATCACGCTCAACTCGTGCGCCGGATGCCCATACACCGGCACAGCGCACCCAAAAGGCTTGATCGGTGCCCTAAACAGCGGCAAAATGCTGGAGAACACGTTCTACTTGGGGAGTGTCGGCTTAACATTGGTTCTTACATTTTTGGAAATAGGACCCCTAAACGCTCACTCCAAGCCGTCCCTGCCTGCCAGCCTGTTAAGTCCATATCCTCAAGGTCAGACCAATGCCGCGATTGGGAGGCCGCCCAGACCAAGGCAAGGTTGCAAGAGATCGCTGGCATCAATCCTTGTCGATGTCCTTCCAGCAACGGGCGCAACGTTGCCATGCCGGTCCCCAACATTAATATCGCGTCCGCGCCGCTATCTGATAGCTGCTCATATGCATGATAGACCCCGCCGCCTGTCATAGCATAGATCGGATGGAAAGCGTCGGTTTCCAACTTTGGCCCCGCCTTGGCGACAACCTCGAACCCAAAGCTTTCCCAATAGGGGGTGCAGGCGGCGTTCAGGCTGTCAGGATAGGGACTGAGTAGTGCGATTTTGCTGGCGTTCATTGCGCGCAGGGCGGCGACGGAGGCCAAGGCCGCAGTGATGAAGGGTACGCTATAGGCGTGTTCCATCTTTGCGACGATTTTCGCCTCGGTCTCGGCTCCGATCAGATAGGAGGCTCCGGTACAGGCCGCAGCAATGACCGATATTGGCGCATTGGCAAACTGGGCCGCGGTACTCTCAAACCGTTTTGTGTAGTCAACCAGACGCGCTTCGATTGTATCTTTGTCAGACGTCAGCCGCGCGTTGATCATTGACATATGCGCGGGCAATAGCGCCCATAGCTCAGGTTCAACCGTTGTGTTGGCCTGCGGTGTCAGAACCCCCATCAGGCCCTTGCTGCCGTATTCGACTACAGCCATCCCAAGACCCCGGGCAACCACAAGCTTAGCGCAGGAAACAGGATGAGCACGATCAGCCGGGCCAGATCGGCAAACACAAACGGGATGACGCCGCGAAAGATGGTGCGGAGGGGAAGGTCTTTGGCCATGCCGTGCAGGACATAGACGTTGATCCCAATGGGTGGCGTGATCATGCCCAATTCGATGACGACGATGTTGATCACACCCCACCAGATCGGATCATAGCCCATGCCGATCACCAGCGGATAGACAAAGGGTAGTGTCAGCACCATAGCAGCGATGGTGTCAAAGATGGAGCCGAGGATGAGATAGAAGATCATCAGGCAGGCGATGACCATTAGCGGCGGCAGGCCAAGGCCTTCGATCCAGTCCACAGTTGCTGACGGAAGGCCAGAGAGCGTGGCGAAGTAGGAAAACACCGATGCGCCGATGATAATGACAAAGATCAGGCCAGTGTTGCTGGCGGTGTCGCCCAAAGCGGCGAGGAACTTTGGGCGGGTCAATCGTTTGCGTAAGATTGCGAGCAAGAGCGCAACCGTTGCCCCGACAGAGGCGGCTTCGCTGACCGTGAACACACCCGAATAGATGCCGCCGGAGACGACGAAAGCGAGCAGGACCACAGCCCAGCTTTTCATGGTGACGCGCCGCCGTTCGCCCCAGTCAGCCTGTTCGCCTAAGGGGGCCACTTCTGGGTTGCGCTTCACCACGATGGCGACGGCCACGAAGTAGAATGCGACGGCCATCAAGCCGGGTATGACAGCGGCGAGGAACAGCGCGATGATGCTGTTTTCGGTCAGGATGGCATATAGGATCATCACGACGGAGGGCGGCACAATCATGCCAAGCGTTCCGCCCGCCGCGATTGATCCGGCGGCCAAGGGTTTGGCGTAGCCGCGGCTCAGCATCTCGGGCAAGGCGATCCTTGCCATTGTTGCGGCAGTGGCGACGCTTGAGCCACAGATGGCGCCAAAACCCGCGCAGGCCCCGACGGTGGCAAAGATCAGCCCGCCGCGTTTGTGACCAAGGTATACGTAGGCCAATCGGTATAATTCGCCTGATAAGCCCCCTACATGGGCGAGGTTGCCCATCAACAGGAACATCGCAATAACCGCCAGTCCTTCCGCCGCCATCGCGCCGGATGGCTCTGTCGCCAGCAACGTAAGGGCCGGAGCAAAACCGATGATCAACCCAGTGCCAATGACGCCGACGACGCCCATGGCAATCCCGACAGGCACTTGGCAGACGATCAGCACGAACATGGCGGTGAGACCCAGAAGCCCTGTTGTGATTGGGTCAGCGATCATGGCTCGATGTCCGCCAATTCGTCATGCTGCAATTCCATGATGTCCGGTCTTTCGCCCGAGATCAGCGCGCGCAGCCAACTATAGGCGACGAAGGCTTGCACCGGCACACAGATCGCCATGATTGCAACGGTGATGTAGAACCATGGGGCGAGGGGCAAGCCGATGGTGCGGGTGGTGCGGCCACCAGCGCCGTATTGGCCAGCCAACAGGACAAATTGCCAAACCAGCAGGCCGAAGAAAACGAGTGTGACGATAGCGCCGAACAGCTCAAGCGCTGCATTTACCCGAAACCCGCCCGCTGTTCCAAATACGCGCACGGTGACGTTTGTTTGGCGCAGCAATCCCGCCGGAAAGCAGGATGCGATGACGATGGGAAACACGACCTCACCGTAATCCGAGAACCCCGAGATACGTGGTGCCCCCAAGTATCGGGCAAAGCCGTCCCATGTGATTAAAAGCGCCATGACCACAAGCCCGCAGAACCCGACAAGGGCAACATTGCGTGTGAACCGATCAAGCCTGCTTGCCTGGGTCATGGTGCCGCTCATCAGCTGGCGCCGCGCATCTCAGCCAGCAGCTTGACCGCCGTGTCATAGACCGCTTGGCCATTTGGTGTTGCGGCAATCCAGGCATCATGCACAGGTTTCACGTTGCCTGCGTATTTCTCGATCGTTGCCGCATCCGGCGTCACGACTTCGATACGGCCTTCGGCCACGACGTCTTTGCGAATGCTCTCACCCACATCCGTATAAGCATCCCCGCCCATTTGCGCCATGACTGCACCGCCGTGAGACATGATCGCGGTCTGCGCATCGTCGCTGAGGCTGTTCCATTTGCCCTCGTTCATCAGCAGGAGAAACGGGATAGCCCCGGCAGGCACAACATAGGCCTGATCGACCAGAGGCAGCGATTTGAAGGTCTTCATCCCGGTCCAACCTTGGATTGCACCGTCGACAGTGCCGCGGTTCAAGCCTTCGTTCATCTCAGCCGAAGACAGCGTTTGCGGGGCCGCACCGAGGCTCTCCAGCCAACTGGCATGGATCGACCCGACAGAGCGTACTTTCATATTCTCGATATCATCAAGACTGGCGATCTTTTTCTTCATAAACAGCGCGTTGGGTTCCGCTGCAAAGAAGCCGACCACGTGAACGCCGTCAAACCCGGTCAGCAATCCCATCTCATGCATTTTCCAGCCTATGACCGAGGCTTCTTCGGCGGTGCGAAACAGGAAGGGCAATTCAAAGACACCCATTTCAGGGAACTGACCCGCCGTATACCCCGGCAGAACCCATGTCACATCTGCCACACCGTTCTGCACCAATTCGAATTGTTTGAACGGGTTCTTGCCCAATGTTCCGCCCCAGAAGGGCATCATTTTTACATCGCCAGTCTCGGCGGCAACGGCCTCCATCCAAGGTTTGATGACCTTGGCAACGCCAGTGGATTGTTCGGGCACAAAGGTGCCGACCTTGACTATCTCTTGCGCCGCAGCGGGCAGCGCCAACGCGGACAGGGCCACTGCGGCCAGTAGGTTCTTGAAATGCTTCATATCAACTCTCCCAGTTGGTTGATGACCGTTTGTTGCGGCCCTTACGTTTCAGCGCCAAATCTGCGCAGGTGCACCGGTTTGATCGGTGTCGATGTTGTGACTTCTTCTGTGTAGAACCGTTCGCAAGATGCGCCGCCCTCACGGCCCACGCCGGATGACTTGAACCCGCCAAAAGGCGCGCGCAATTCGCGCATCATCGGCGTATTGACCCAGACAACGCCCGAGCACAGTTGGGTTTGGATCTGCATGACGGTTGGTAAGTGGTCCGACCAGATATAGCTGACTAAGCCGAATTGGGTGTCATTGGCGATGGTGACGGCATCTTGGATATCGTCAAACGGCAGGAAGGTAGCGAAGGGGCCAAAGATTTCTTCTTGCGCACAACGATCAGCATTGGAGGTGGCCAGCACCGCCGTTGGTTCAATGAAATAGCCCGCGCCAAGGTCATCGCGCCGGGTTCCGCCTGTCAGTACGGAGCCGCCATCCTCGCGTGCCTTTTCAGCGAAGGACAACACACGGTTCATGTGAGGTGCAGATGCCAATGGCCCGACTTCGGTGGCGTCATCCAGCGGATCGCCGACCTTGATCCCTTTGGCCCGTTCGGCAAATCGCGCAGTGAATTCATCGAACATACTGCGTTCGACCAAGATGCGTGAGCCAGCCAGACACTGCTGGCCGTTGTTGGAGAATATCCCCTGCAAGGCCCCATCCAACGCGCGCTCCATATCGGCAGAGGCAAAGATGATGTTGGCAGATTTTCCGCCTAACTCCATCGTTGCAGGCACCAGATTTTGACCAGCAGTGGACATGATGGCGCGGCCTGTTTCTGTGCCGCCGGTAAAGCTGATTAGATCGACATTTGGGTCTGCGACTAAAGCCGCCCCGGTCACAGGGCCACGGCCATTTACCAAGTTTAACACACCCTCCGGCAGTGCCTCTTGCAACAAGGCGACCAAGCGGGCGAGCGACAGCGGGGTCTGTTCGGAAGGTTTCAGCACGCAGGTGTTGCCGAACGCCAAAGCCGCTGCGATCTTCATTGTCGCCAAAGCGACAGGCGCGTTCCACGGTGCGATCAAGGCCGCAACGCCAACGGGCCTACGGGTCACGGTTGTGATATAGTTGTCGGTCTGGGTGTACGCCTCGCCCTTTGACTGGCTGATGTATTCCGCAAAAAAGCGGAAGTTATAAGCGGCGCGGACCATATGCCGGGCTTTGAGCTCCTTGAGGACCAGCCCCGTTGCTGCACATTCAAGCCGAGCCAATTCATCGACGTTTTCCAGAATGATCGCGCGGCAGGCCTCAAGCACTTCCATTCGTTTTTCGACATTCAGATGCGGCCACGGCCCTTTGTCAAAAGCGTCTCGTGCGACGGACACAGCTTTTGCCACGGCATTAGGGCAATCCTCGATCAATGTGGAAATCTGTTGCCCTGTTGCGGGATAATAGATCGGTATCTCAATGCCGCCACCCTGGCTTGCGCCTTGGCCTGCCAGTCCTGTGACATGGCTTGGTGGGGTGATGGGAAGGTGAAAGGTCATGCTGTGTTCATCCCATGTATGTCCCGCCGTTAACGTGAAGTACCTGCCCGGTGATGTAATCAGAAGCGGGCGAAAGCAGGAATTGGATTGGCCCCGTGATGTCGCGCGGTTTTGCGATCCGGCCCAGCGGGATGGTTTTCGCGTAAGCTTCACGATCCAGCCGCTCGGCTTGTTGTTCGTCGGAACGCCCGGTGCCGCCGCGCAAGAACGCCGTGTCGACAGCCGACGGTGCCACGCAATTCACCCGGCAGTTTGGCGCGAGTTCAAGGGCGAGTTGCCGCGTTATGGCTGCGATGCCAGCCTTTGCCACGGCGTAAGCACCATAGCCGGGGCGGGCGAAATGGCCCAAGCCTGATCCGGTGAGGACCATCGCGCCGCCGTCTATAATGTGGCTCGAGAACGCCCGCGCTGCGTAAAAGGCTGAGGTCAGGTTGCCATCAATCAGGCTTGCCCAAGTCTCCGGTGTATGTGTCGCGAGCGGTTCTGCGTCGCTCATAAAGCCGCATAGATTTACAAAGCCGCCGATCTCTCCCGCTTCATCCGCGACACGTAGCATTGCATCGGCATCCGTGGCGTCAACGGTATGCGTTTCAACGTCCATCGGGTGTGCTTCGATTGAAGCGGAGAGGTCCAAAACAATGGGGGTGGTTCCGTCAGCGCGCAATGCCGCGACCAAGTCGCGCCCGATGCCGCCACAGCCGCCCAATATCGCAATTCTCTGGCTCATGCGATGGACTCCGCATGTTCAAGACCGTCGATCATGGACGACTTACGCAGAAAGGCGCGGGCCTTGTCAGGGTTTGCAGCAATGTCTTGCAGGTTCTTGAGATGAGCCGCCCGCTCAACGGGATCAAGAGTGTTCATTCGTGCGCGATTGGTATCAGCTTGCTGCACAATGTCGTCATGCGCGACGGCCCTGCGCTGGCGTTCGTAGCGGTCCAGAATTTCCGGATCGTTTCCGCTTGCAACATCGATCAATTTATCCGCCAGCGACCAAGCATCGTGAATGCCGCCATTCATCCCCATACCGCCCTTGGGTGAATTGAGATGGGCCGCATCACCCGCCAGAAACATCCTGTTCTTGCGATAATGCGTTGCCACACGGCGATGTACACGATAGATGCGTTTTTCAGCAATGTCAATGTCTTGCGCAGCAGAAACGACTGATAGCACCTGCTCGCGGATACAGGCATCTTCCATAGCGGCTTCGGGGCTTTGGCCGTTCTCGGGATGCAAGGAGACACGCCATACATCCGGCAGACGCAACAGCGAGAACGTTCCTTTAGGTTTCCAAATATAATTCACACCGGACAGGCCCTCGATGTGGTCTTCAAACGGGAAATGCGTGGTCGCGAGGATGGTGTTCTCGGGATAGGTGCCGCCTTCAAACTCCGCACCGATAGACTTGCGCACGATAGAACGCGCACCATCGCAGCCGACCATAATTGATCCGCGCAATTCCTGCCCATTGACCACCGCCATGACTCCGGACGCGTCTTGCGAGACCTCAGATACTTCCGCTCCAAAGCAGACAACATCATCTGGCAATCGCTTCAAAAGCGCTCGGCTCAATTCGGCCTGTCGACACTGCAATCTATAGGGGTGGTCCGTGTCGTCCTTCAAAACGCCCAGATCAAAACGGGCATTTTCACCTGTTGCCAACATCCGAATTTGCCACTCCGGCGTAATGCGCCCTTTGGCAATAATTTCTGCCGTAATCCCGGATGCGTCGAACATGTCCAGCGTCGGCGGATGAAATGTGGAGGCGCGCAATTGATCAGGTATTTCGCTTTCGGCTTCAAAGGCCACTACCGGCAAACCAGCCTGTGACAAGCGCCACGCAAGGGTCAGCCCAACGGGGCCACCGCCGATGATCAGGACTGGTTCTTTTGCAAGTTTCAACGCACACTCCAATAACTACTTCAGATGTTATATAGATATAACAAGATAGCAAGATTCGTTTGAGCAAGGGCAAAAATTCTGGATATGACGACGTCAGCAGAACTCGATACACAAACAGGTGTGCCGCTCTATCAGCAGATACTGGTGATCTTGCGCAATCAAATCACGTCAGGTGACTTGGTGGCGGGGGACAAGATCATGGGCGAAGCGGAGCTTTGCGCGGCGTTCAACGTCTCGCGGATAACGGCGCAACGGGCGTTGAACGAATTGGCAAACCAAGGGTTTGTAGAACGCAAGCAAGGTCAGGGAACGCGTGTCGCGCCCAATGCTGTTAGCGCTGCTGCTGAGCCGATGCGGGCGACGCTGGACGGGCTATTCGAAAACGTCGGACATATCGGGCGCACAACGACGGTGCGTGTTTTGAAGTCGGGTTATGTTCCTGCGCCCAAAAACGTCGCCACTCGGCTTGACGTGGCAAAGGGCGATGCGGTGCTGCATGCATTACGGGTGCGCGATCTGTCGGGACAGCCAATGTCTTTGCTCAACACATGGGTTCCGTTGCACATTGGGGCGTTGATTGAAGGACAAGACATGTCCGCCACACCGCTTCTGATCTTGTTGGAAGAGGTCGGTGTTCAGGTTGCCTCAGCCACCCAAAACCTGTCTGCAACTCTCGCGGATGCAACAACGGCTGGGGCACTTGGCGTTACGGCGGGTGCGCCCTTGATTGATGTGCGCCGAGTTGTTTTCGACAGCTTGGGGAAGCCAGTGGAGTTCATCAAAATTCTCTATCGCCCAGAGCTTTACAGCTTTCAAATGTCAATGCGCCGGGTTGAGCGAGAGAGTGGCAAAGCGTGGCAAAACGCCTGAGTTAGCACTCAAGCATTTCCCAACAATTGCTTTGCGCCAGTATCTATTGGACCGCATTATACTTGAATCAGCTTGCCTCAGCAGCCAACTTGCCTGCTAGTTCCTTCTGGTGGTCATCTTTCCGAAGCTATTTGTCGTTTCGTTTCAACATATGCATGGTTTTTGGGTCGCTGTTACGGACATGATTAGGGTTCGATGCTACGCACCGCTCGAGATGACCGAATGCAAATGCTCAAACGCAACTCACATTCCGTCCTGAGGATTTTTCTCTTTCGGCCAAGTTGGTCCTCTTGGCTGCTCTGTTTGGAGACCCGCATCTGCAACGAAGACGGCATGGGGCTGGTCAATATTTTGCGGAAAAAGGGCTAGGTCAAACTGCTCAAGCAGCATCACCCCACAATTGAGCGGTTCACTCAGAGGAGTTAACTTGCCACCCGCCTCTATAAGGTTTGGTCACAAATTTGGGTCGCCAGATACTCGTAGTCCTTCTAAGGCACCCATTGTAGACCTAGGACTTCCTGTAACCTGTACGTGGGTATCATAGCGCCTATGTGACGGTTTTTTGACCCCTATTCCCCCTAGAACGCGACAATTTCTGAGGAGGCAAGGACGAACCAATCATGATGCCTGCAAGGCCCGTTACTGGCTTTGCGTGCGGATCCGCGCTCAAGGGAAAAGCAGCCCCCTAATAACTGGTTTCAAGACAGAAAGAACACCAGCAGCGCTCAGAAAAAGCCTGCCGATGAGGCGATGAGCCTTTCTTCCCCCTGAGGACTAGCTCCATGTAAAGGCTCTCAGAGATAGGCGATAACGACATCACATACTAAGGCCCCAATCCTCCTCCCAGCGGTCTTGCAGCCGTTTTAGCGCTCTGCTCAATCTCCTGTTAAACTCTTTATAGCGGACAAACTTTCCCGAGCTCGTCACTTCTCTCCGATTAAAAGCTCTCAGTGCCGCTCTATCTTTGGTACAGTAGGCATCGACATCAGACTTGTGTGCAAGCCCCGCGACACCAGTTCTGCTAAATACTTCCCACTCATCATCATCTGGTTTGAGTGGGTTGCTCTTATCGGGGTTGAACACCGGTAATTCGAAAAGCAGCAGTGTGTTGAACCGCTTTAGACCCCTTGAAGCGATTTCGTCGATACTCTCTATATCCGAACTAGCTGGCCCTAACCGGTCACCCGGCTTCTCGTCTATGTAAGTTAACTCTATGCGCGATCGCGTTTGTACCGATGGCAGGAGATCTGCATCGCGCTCGGTCCGATTGTCAGTTAATTTGTCCATGCAGCGATAGTGAAGCCTTTCATCCTTCTGCCCAAAATAGAAGGTAGCATCAATGAAAGGTTGTCTATGGGCTTCTGGAAGACGTGCCGCCAGATCCTGCGCGCCTATTCCGGTGCTACGCTTTTCTTTGCGAATCCAGCTCTTCATCGTTGAAGGTACCTCAAGGGTAAGGTCTGTCTTGGCTGTACTTCCGTGCAGAAAAGTAAAACGCGGGCGTCTACGGCCCCCGCGGAATGCGTCGCTTACTGAGATGTGCTTTCGCAAGAGCTCGGTCATCAGCATTCTTTGAAGACCATGCTCTTCGGGTCCAAACCCTTTGTTGCGCGCGGGATATACATCGAGTGAAAGTTCGAGGCCAGTGACGGGGATTTCATTGAGCTCTGTCCCTCGACTACAGTGCGAGATCAGAAGTGCCCTGAGGAGCGACCTCAGCCCCTTAGGTTGCGGGTCTTGCATTCTGATGATGAACTCCCGCCCGGGAACCCAACGCTCTCTGGTGGGGGTTGAAACGAAACAGCTTCTAAATGCATGATGTGTCTCATTTAGTTTATTGAGCTGTCTATGCAGATTGACCTTAATGTGTGACGCAAGAGTTGTCACGGAAATGTCGATCCAATCGAAGACAGTCTTGAACTCGTAATTCAACAGATCGATGGATGGTTCAGCTAACAGCATGTTTTTAAAACGACGCTGGGACAAATCGCAGGGGCGTACTGTGTAGCTCAAACACAGATGTTCCGGGTTGATCGATCCATAATAGGAGCGATCTTTAAAGCGCAAGGGTATCTGACGGTGCATGCTGAGGGTTCATCCGCTGGGTGGACTTTCGGTCCCGTCTGATCTCAGCGATAGCAAAGGATTGGACATTGGGATGGAAGCCTGATTGGAGGCATAAGGCAGAGCACTGATTAAGTCTTATCTTTACAAATGTCTTATCGTTACCCGCGCGTCTCAGGATTGCAATACGATCTAGAGATCCCGGATTGCACGCAACGCGGTGCGGTATGTCCAGGGCTTTCCCTGAGAGTTCAGAAGCGCTGATGCTTCTTCTGTCTCTAAAAAGCACTTCATCGTCACACTGGGGTTTTCTGCACGGTAGGTCTCTAGTGCATGCTTCAAATCCCGAGCAGCACGAAGCGCAGATTTCTGACGGACCGCTGATGATATTGTACGCGCATTGCTTGTCTGCGCTGATCTCTGCTGAGCCGATCGTTCTTTATGCGCAACGGCGTCTCTAAGTGGCAGCATCGCCCCTGTCTTGATAAGAAGTTCGATGACATCAGGGAGATATTTCAATGGTTTGGCATGACGAACGTCAATCAGGAAGTCTGAGTATTTCATCAGATCGATCCAAAGTAGGGTCCGATAATCTGGCAATGCTGCCCTGAACAAGCGACTGTAGTCATCGAGTATGATATGAGCTTTCGTGCCATCTTTGTCGAACTGCAGTTGGCAGGTCTGTAAGAGGTGAAACAGATTTGGAAGATCGTCTGAGTTTCTGATCGACCTGGCGTAATCATGAGCCACAATGCGGAGTTCAGCGTCCGACTTACGCGCGAAGTTTCTGAGGACGTGCATCTGCTTTCTCGCGCCAGGCAGTTCCCTGACGTCTGGGCCATGTCTTCGCCCATGTGACATGAGCAGATAAGCTGCAATTGTTTTCATAGATCAGGATGGCATATGCATAGATCAGGGATTTTTCAGGGTTTACCCGGTAGCACAGCTTCTTTCGTCTGACCATCGGGTTTTGCATCTAAATCAGGAAAAACAATGGTTTGGACGGATTTTGGGGCCGACGGCTGACTATGATCGTGATAAGATCAGGGTCAAGATGAAGCCTCGGAGAACAACACGTGAAAAGATCTCAGAAAACCGTGCAACACGCCTGCGAGAGCTGGCTGAAGACTTGTCAGCGCAATGAGCTGGAACGCTCCACGATGAAAGCCTATCGCAGTCATGCGAATATTCATATTGGCCCAAGGATAGGCTCTCTTTTGCTCACTGAGATTTCCCGAAGCGAGGTTCGCGATTTCATGTACGACATGATGGATGACGGCGTCTCGCGGGCGCACGTCAAGAAAGTCATGGTCAGCCTGAGATCGATCCTGTCTGAAGCTGTTGAGAGAGAATGGATCACCCATAATGTCGCGCTAGACGTGAAGCTGCGGCGCAAAGCACGCACGGTGAATGACGAGAAGATCATCCCAACTAAGGCGGAGTGAACCGCCCTTTGTTTGCCGGAGGCTGATTACTTCGTCTCACGCGACCATATCTAACGCATTGAATTGTGCATAG
>ENA-OQVM01003408-OQVM01003408.1-marine-metagenome-genome-assembly--contig:-NODE-3408-length-17256-cov-7.087491_pt1 | contig 17256 bp, 15 predicted proteins | sample MGYA00237776_ERZ505498 | MGnify/ENA primary metagenome ERZ505498 (study PRJEB26159, sample SAMN06265151) | marine metagenome | isolation source: Helgoland LTER site | place: Germany:Helgoland, sampling... | reverse complement strand
GTCCTGACCTCGGCCATGAATGCTCCTGCTTGGCGTTTGCCGCAACGTGGTGCGCACAGGCGCGATGGTCAAGGCAAACAGCGCTTATCTTTGCACACCAGCCAATCTGGGGCGGTTGTCTGGAGTTTCAGCGACAAGCTTTGGCCGCATAACGGGAGGATCAGATTTGAGCGCTGGGGATTTGCGCTTTGGCGCGGCACGCAGGGCCGTTCTGCTGCGGAAAGGCCAGATCAGCAGCGCAAACAAAGCCGTAAATGCAGCCCATCCACCAACAAAACCTGTACCCGCCGAAGCAGCACCAGCCACACTCAGCGGCATCGCTGGCGTAAAGTCATCCCAAACGGACTGCACCGTGGCAGGATCAGCCATCCGATGCGGCATCGCCAGACGTTCAAGCGGAGAGGCCGCACGCAGGACCATTAGGTTCTCGCTTAATCGGGCATGGCGCGCAAAGGTGCGCCGCCACATCGGTTCTTGCGATGCGACCAAAGGGGTCACTGCCATCGCCTGCAACATCTCTTCGCGGCCCATGCCATCCGCCAAAGCGGTCTGGTCAAACTCTACGACCTGACGGGTTAGCTCATCCACCTGCCCGCCAAGGCGCTGCAAGTATTGCTGTGAAAACTCAGGGAGCTGCGACAGGCCTGCCGCGCCTGTCAGTCCACCAATCAAACATAAGGCCCTGATCATATCAGAGCCCTTCTGAGGGAAATTATCGCCATCTGCTGCCTCGTGACGTTATATTTTTTCACAAGATAGCAGGTTTTGGTCGATGTGTTAACGCTTCCCGCGCCTATGCGCGTTCTTCCGCGTCTTTACGCAGCCACGCGATCACATTCTCTGCGTCCTGATCGGGCGGGAAAACCGGATAGAACGTTTTGACGATCACGCCGTCTTTGGCAATCATCGTGAGGCGCTTGTGTAAGTACTGGCCCTCTACCTCGATCCCAGGCAGGTCCAATGCTCTGCCCAGCGCCTGCCCTGCATCAGACAACAGCGGGAAGGGCAGATGCAAACGCTCCGCTGCTTCGGCCTGATACTCGGTGGATTGGGTCGACACTCCGTAAAGGCGCTCAACATCCCATTCACGCAACTCGGCATAGTGGTCGCGGAAAGAACAGGATTGCGGCGTGCAACCCCGCGCGCCGGGGATTTGATCCCAGCCATCAGGCAAATCACGATCAGGGCGGCCGGTCATCGGATAGATGTAGAACACGACCAATCCTGACAGGTCAGACAATGTTACCGCAGGGCCGTCCGTGGCTTCCAAAGTCACGTCAGGCAGAGGCTGCCCTTCCAGATGCGCGGCTTTGCCGTCATCCGCTGGCGCCGGAATCAACGACCAATCGACAGAAGTCAAGCTCATGCAATACCCTCGTAAATCTTTGCGATCTTGGCCACAGCCTCTTCCGGCGGCAGCTCTTCGCTTTCGCCTGTCCGGCGGCTGGTCAATTCAACCACACCATTCTTCAACCCGCGCGGGCCAACAGTGATGCGCCAAGGCAGGCCAATCATATCCATAGTACCGAACTTGGCGCCTGCCCGCTCATCCCGGTCGTCATAAAGCGGTTCAAGTCCGAGTGCTGTCAGCGACGCATAGATCGCCTCGCAGGCGGCATCCGCCGCCTCGTCACCCGACCGCATGTTCAGGATACCGCAATGGAACGGCGTCACACCTTCGGGCCAGATGATACCTTTATCGTCATGGCTTGCCTCGATAATCGCGCCCAGCAATCGAGACACACCAATGCCATGGCTGCCCATGTGAACGGGCACTTTGCCGCCCTGCCCATCATCGACTAGCGCATCCATGCTTTCGGAATACTTGGTGCCGAAGTAGAAAATCTGACCCACTTCGATACCCCGCGCGGTGCGCTTCCGGTCCTCTGGAATCGCATCAAACAGCGCCTGATCGTGGGTTTCATCGGTACGCGCGTAACGGCTGGTGAATTCCTCCAGCACAGCCTGACACGCCGCTTTGTCATCATAATCAATCTGGCGGTCGCCAAATTTCAGATCGGTGATTTCACTATCATAGAAAACCTCGCTCTCGCCAGTATCGGCCAGCACAAGAAACTCATGCGTGTCGTCGCCACCAATCGGGCCGCTGTCAGCACGCATAGGTATCGCTTGCAGGCCCATCCGTTCATAGGTGCGCAAATAGCTGACCAGATGGCGGTTATAGGCGTGCAGCGCGTCTTCTTTGGTCAGGTCAAAATTGTAGCCGTCTTTCATATAGAATTCGCGGCCACGCATGACGCCGAACCGTGGGCGCACCTCGTCACGGAACTTCCACTGGATTTGATAGAGCGTCAGCGGCAGATCTTTGTAGCTGTTCACGTGAGCGCGGAAGATATCTGTCACCAGTTCTTCAGCTGTTGGCGTAAAAAGCATATCGCGCCCGCCACGGTCCTTGATCCGCAGCATTTCTTCGCCGTAGGCATCATAGCGGCCGCTTTCGCGCCACAGATCCGCAGACTGGATTGTTGGCATCTGGATTGCGATGTGGCCCGCGCGCGCTTGTTCTTCATGCACGATATTTTCGATCTTGCGCAGGGCCTTGAACCCTAGAGGCAGCCACGAATAGATGCCTGCCGAGGCCTGCTTTATCATACCCGCCTGCAACATGTAGCGGTGGCTGACAATCTGCGCCTCGCGGGGCGTTTCTTTAAGGACGGGCAGGAAGTAACGGCTTAGGCGCATAGAGGACCCCATTGGAATTGTTCTTTGGGTCAGGTTTAGGGTGCGCCACGGATACTGGCAAGGACCAGTTAGGGACCCCCGGTCAACCCATGAAAATCAACCGGGGGCTTGGGAAGACCATGCGCGAGGGGATGATGCGCATGATCATGGCGGCGCATCTAGAATTTGATGCGTACGCCAGCAAGGACGGCCGTGACATCGTCATAGTCAACGCCCGAGACGTCCAACTCATAGTTCCGAACACCTGCGTAGAACTCGGATCCGATTGCGTCGACGGTCTGAACTGCCAGGAACCCGTAGGATGTGCTTTCGTCATCACCACCAAACGCGTTCTCGTTCTGAGCATAATCAACAGCAAATGCTGTGTTGCCCAAGCTGGTCAGGCTATCGGTCTGGTAACCTGCTTTGACGTAACCAAACGTCACATCATCACCACCAGCATCGAATTCCTTGGAACCGCCAGCAAGTGTCAGGCTTAGCCCCGTATCCTGTGACAGAACAGAAATGGAACCGTTGACAGTTTCATCGTCAGCTTCATTGACAGAGAAGGCCACCGCGCTGTCCAATTTGTAGCCGCCAAAGTCGCCTGCATAGCGGGCTGCAACATCGTAGAATGTCTCGTCACCCTCATCGGCTGCACCGACAGATGTCGACAGCGTCAAACCGCCAAGAGACGGCGAGTCATAGCGCACGCGGTCACGACGGCTCAGACCATCAAGGTTGGTAAATGCGTCACCAACGGTGTCGCCACTCAATATACCAGAGTCTACGAACTGAATGCCGCTCGCTGCGTCTGCGACACCGGAGTAGCCAACAACGCCTGTGCCAGAAAGATCGGCCTCAGAGGCGCCATTTGATGCGGTGTCACCTTGACCAAATGTCAGACGGCCAAAGTTGCGACCTTCGATATAGGCTTCCATTTTACGCTCCGACAGGAAGTCAGAGCTGCTGGGGTTGGGGTTGTCTTGCGACACGTTGGCGGTTGAGTTGGATTCCAACTGAACTTCGATATTCACACCGGCTGACCAGTTTTCGTTAATGTCGCCATCGGCGGTGATACGAAAACGAGTGGAAGAGTTGTCATTGTCCACAAAGAACGTGCTGGTTTCTTCGCCATCATCTGTAAACAGAACGCCGCGGTTTACCTGACCAGAGAAGCTAAGTTGAACGCCAGTGCCGCCGCTGAGAACAGTGTTGTGGCCTTCGGCGAAGGCGGGAGTGGTGGCAAGGGCTGCGACACCTGCCGAGAGGAGTAGAAGGGATTTCATTGGTATGCTCCAGAAAATTTTGGACTTCAGGATTGAAGCAAGAGCAACCTAGGCCGCGTTTCGCACCAATGCTGTAGCAGGCAAGCAACCACGCAATCGTATGACTTAGTTAATTGAATTTACTGCATAAAAGTGAATTCTTTTTTGATGAAAAGCATCGGATTCACGGGCACTCAAGAATATCGTATTTGCTGTGCAATTACGTGATCTGTGTGTGAACAGGCTTGGCGGTTTGGGCGCGCTACAATGGCTGATCCAGCAGGAAATTTGCTAGTTTTCAGTGTACACAATAATATTCCTCATAGTCCCTGACCAGTTTTTTTGATCGCGGCAAAGTGAGTACAATGTGACCTTGCAAAAGATAACAATCACTGTGCCCTTATGCGGGATTGTGAGGTCACCAAATCAGCGCCGAACCGGCCACATTGCGGCCCAAATCCCGCTGAATTCCAGATCACCATGCATTTGAGTATCGTTTTGTTGAGAAATGAATCAGCCGGTATGCGGGCCATTGAAGTAAGTCTTCTGATGCAAAGGAAATTTTGGGTGCTCCACCTTGAAAATCTGTTTTGGGTCCCATTCGTATGTCGACCTGTCGTGATTGCCGTCATGCCCAATCACTCCACCCGGTGCTTCACCGCTATAGCACGGTCGCGGTTAATTCTTTCCTACACTTGCACCAGAAAGCCGCTTACAGCATCTATTGTATAACGAAATCACGGAGCATGCATGGCACTTCCAGTCGGACAGCAAGCAAAATATTGGGGCATCGCGACGGCGGTCTTTCTGATCGCCCTATGGTTTCTGGGCGATGTGATCTTGCCTTTCGTGCTGGGCGGGGCGATCGCCTACTGTCTTGATCCGATCGCCGACCGTTTGGAAAGAGCGGGATGCTCGCGGATGGCCGCGGTTGCGATCATCACGCTAGTGACGATCTTTATCTTCGTGCTTTTGATATTGCTCGTTATACCAACGCTGGTTCAGCAAACCGCCTCACTCATAGATACTGCGCCGGAGCTCTTTGACCGGTTGCGCACCGGCCTGACAGAGCGGTTCCCGCAGTTGATGGACAGCCAGAGCGTCGCCTATCAACAGCTTCTGGCCATTGGCGAGACGATCCAATCCAAAGGTGGCGAGCTTGTAAACGGCCTCGTGTCCTCGGCATTAGGCTTAATCAACATCCTTGTTTTGATCGTCATCGTTCCCGTAGTGGCGGTTTACATGCTGCTTGACTGGGACAACATGACAGCCAAGATCGATGAGATGCTGCCCCGCGACCATGCTGAAACCGTGCGTATGCTGGCCCGCGACATAGACGCGACGTTGGCCTCTTTTATTCGCGGTCAGGGAACTGTTTGTCTGGTGCTAGGCACATACTACGCGGTGGCATTGATGCTGGCTGGGCTGAACTTTGGCCTAATCGTCGGGTTTATTGCTGGTTTGATCACATTTATCCCTTACGTGGGTGCTCTGGTTGGCGGTGTACTTGCTGTTGGTTTGGCCCTCTTCCAGTTCTGGGGCGCGGTTGAAGTGATGGATGGCGAAAGCGTCTCATATGTCACCAACTGGCTAAGGATCGGCATTGTGGCTGGCATCTTTGGGTTGGGCCAGTTTCTCGAGGGGAACATCCTGACCCCCAAACTTGTAGGCCAGTCTGTTGGCCTTCACCCTGTATGGCTGCTGTTTGCCTTGTCGGTCTTCGGCTCACTCTTTGGCTTCGTCGGAATGCTGGTCGCGGTCCCGATTGCGGCAATGATCGGTGTTGTGGCCCGCTGGGGCCTTGGGCAATACAAAGATAGCCTGCTCTATCGCGGGAAGTCCGGAGGCGAATAGATGCCAGACCAGCTTGCATTTGACTGGCCAACAGGAGTTGCGCTGGGGCCTGATGATTTCTTTGTTTCCGAGGCCAATGCGCAAGCGTTCTCCATGCTCGCCACACCCGACACATGGCCTGAAAAAAAGCTGGCGTTGATAGGCCCTAAAGGCAGCGGAAAAAGCCACTTGGCGCGGGTGTTTCAGGCGCAGAGCGATGCGCTTTTGATTGCAGCAAACGCATTTGCACCCGACTTCAAGACAGATATCCCAACCGTGATCGTTGAAGATATGGAAATGCTGCCCACTGGGTCTGAAGAGGCACTGTTCCACCTTCACAACAACATGCGCGCTGCAGGTGGCACTTTGCTTTTGACATCCCTCCAACCGCCTAGCCGCTGGCCCATTAGGCTGCCTGATCTGGCCAGCCGGATGCAGGCCACGACTGTTGTGCAGATAGCAAACCCCGACGATGCTCTGCTATCGGCACTGATTATGAAGTTGTTCTCAGACCGACAGATCAACCCACAGCCCGATTTGGTGAAATACCTGAGCAGCCGGATTGAGCGGTCTTTCGCGGCCGCTGCCGCTATTGTCGAACGCCTTGATGCGGCTGCATTGGCGCAGGGCCGCAAGATCAACAAGTCACTTGCGGCGGAGTTGCTGGACAACGCGGACTGACCTCGCGATACTTGTCATACAACCGCAACAAATGCGGACCAAAAGGCCCCATGACCAACGCAAATTTTCTTGAAGGGGAGTATTCATCTCCCACCACGCTCGATATCGACCTCGAAAGCCCTGTGCGTTTCGTAAACAGAGAGTTGAGCTGGATCAGCTTTAACTGGCGCGTGCTGGAAGAAGCCGAGAACCCGCGTGTTCCATTGTTGGAACGACTGCGGTTTCTCTCAATCTCTGCCACTAACCTTGATGAATTCTATACTGTACGTGTGGCAGGCCTGCGCGAATTGTCCAATGAGGGCAACGCGACCCCCGGTCTTGACGGGCTGACGCCTGCTGAACAGCTTGTCGTGATCGATAGGGACGCACGCGCGCTGATGACGCGGCAGCAAACGGTCTTTACCGAACTGCAGGCGGAAATGGCCGCACAGGACATTCATATCCTCGACCGTGCCGCACTGAGTGACGATGACATTGCCTATCTGGAAGATGTCTTTATCGAACAGGTCTTCCCGGTCCTGTCCCCGTTGGCCATTGACCCCGCGCACCCTTTCCCTTTCTTGCCCAACGAAGGTTTTGCGCTTGCACTGCAACTGGAAAGGCCCAGCGACAAACGCCAGTTGCGCTCGCTTTTGCCTGTGCCTGCGCAGATTGACCGGTTTGTGGCATTGCCCGCCGAAACCGGGCATCGGTTTTTGCCACTTGAAGAACTGCTGCTGCTGCACATTAGCCGGCTATTCCCAGGGTATAAGATCAAGGGCGATTGCGCCTTCAAAGTACTGCGCGACAGTGACCTAGAGCTTGAAGACGAAGCCGAAGATTTGGTGCGCGAGTTTGAAACAGCACTCAAACGGCGACGGCGTGGCGAAGTTGTCCGCCTGAAAATCTCGGCCGGTGCGCCAAGCGCCTTAAAGTCCCTGATCATGTCAGAACTTCACGTGACCGAAGAGAGTGTGGTGGAGGTAGATGGGCTGATCGGCATCGCCGACCTTGGTGAATTGGTGCTTGATAGCCGCCCTGATCTGCTATGGCCCGCATTTTCACCGCGGGTGCCCGAACGCGTGCAAGACCACGACGGCGATATGTTTGCGGCAATCCGCCAAAAGGACATGCTGCTGCATCACCCCTATGAGACATTTGACATGGTGGTGCGGTTTTTGACGCAAGCGGCCCGTGATCCCAATGTTGTAGCAATCAAACAGACCCTCTACCGCACTTCTAAGCGGTCACCGATTGTCGGGGCACTTTGCGAAGCAGCCGAGGACGGCAAATCAGTGACCGCACTGGTAGAACTTAAGGCCCGCTTTGACGAGGCCGCCAACATTCGCCAATCCCGCCGGCTGGAGCGGTCAGGCGCGCATGTCGTCTATGGGTTCTTGAACTACAAAACACACGCCAAGATCAGTACAGTGGTTCGCCGCGAGGGTGACAAGCTTGTGACCTACACCCATTTTGGAACCGGAAATTACCATCCGATTACGGCCCGAATTTACACCGATCTAAGCCTGTTCACCTGCGATGCCAAGCTGGGGCGCGATGCCACAAAGGTCTTTAATTATATTTCTGGCTACGCCCAGCCCGATGGGCTTGAGAATCTCGCGATCTCACCTCTGAACCTGAAACAGACTTTGCTTGAGCGTATCGCCGCAGAGGCGGACAATGCACGCGCGGACAAACCTGCCGTGATCTGGGCCAAGATGAATTCGCTCATCGACAGCGATGTCATCGACGCGCTTTATGCCGCGAGCCAGGCAGGCGTGAAAATCAGCCTTGTGGTGCGCGGGATCTGTGGGTTGCGGCCCGGCGTGAAGGGCCTGTCTGAAAATATCCGTGTCAAATCCATTGTTGGGCGGTTTCTTGAGCATTCGCGCATTGTTTGTTTTGGCAACGGTAGTGGGCTGCCGTCAAAGAAGGCTAAGGTTTATATCAGCTCCGCCGACTGGATGGGGCGAAACCTGAAACGCAGAGTCGAGACGCTGGTCGAGATCAAGAATGCCACCGTGAAAGCCCAAATCGTCAGCCAGATCATGGCTGCCAATATGGCCGATGTCGCGCAAAGCTGGGTTATGTCTGCCGACGGCAGCTTTACGCGCGCAACGATCGAGGACGGCACTTTTGCCTTCAACTGCCACCGCTTCTTTATGGAAAACCCGTCACTGTCGGGTCGTGGATCAGCGGGCGCGTCGGATGTTCCGCAGTTGACGCATACGGACGATTGATTGATACCCTTCGCGGGGATGACGACCGAGGGTTCCAATGACACAGGCTCCTGCTGAAGACACGATCGACTGGGGCCCCTTTGGACGTCCGCTCTTTGAAGATGCGGCAGCGAAGGGCCTGAGCCGCGTTGGCGTCATTGACGTCGGCTCGAACTCTGTTCGCCTTGTGGTGTTTGACGGCGCTGCCCGCTCACCCGCATATTTCTACAACGAAAAAATCATGTGTGCCTTAGGCGCCGGGCTGTCAAACTCTGGTCATTTGAATCCCGAGGGCCGCATCCGCGCGCTATCAGCGATCCGCCGTTTTGCGGCATTGGCAGAGGGGATGGGTATTCCTCCGCTGACTGCCGTGGCAACGGCAGCTGTGCGCGAAGCGACCGACGGCGCGGACTTTCGCGAAGAAGTGCTGCGGGAAACAGGCATCAAGTTATGGATCATTGACGGCAAAGAAGAGGCCCGCCTGTCCGCCCAGGGTGTGCTGCTGGGATGGCCCGGCAGCTATGGCCTTGTGTGCGATATCGGAGGCTCTTCCATGGAGCTTGCCGACCTTGCTGAGGGGCGTGTCGGCAGACGTCTGACATCCGCGCTCGGCCCGTTGAAATTACGCGAGATTAAAGGGGGCAAAAAGGCTGTCAAAGCCTACGTGCGCGAAACCATGCAGCGATTGCATGACGAAATGGGCAACTCTACAGGGATGCGTCTGTTTCTCGTAGGCGGATCATGGCGCGCGATTGCCCGGGTGGATATGGAACGGCGCTCTTATCCGCTGACGGTCTTGCATGAATACCGTATGACCTCGCGTCAGATATCCAAGACAGCAGAGTATATTCGCAAATCTGACCTGCAAGAACTGCGCAGCCGCTGCAATATCTCTGACAGCCGGATGTCTTTGGTGCCGCTCGCCAGCATTGTCCTGAAAGAGTTGATGCGAACGTTCAAACCCAAGGATGTCGCTGTCTCGTCTTATGGCATTCGCGAGGGTATGCTTTACGAGCAGATGCCCCGCGAGTTGCGCGAACGTGATCCTCTTGTGGAGGCTTGTCGCTTTGCAGAATCGAAGGACGCGCGATTGCCCGGCTTTGGCCGCATCCAGTATGATTTCATTAAGCCTTTGTTTCCACGTGCAAATTGGCAACGAAAGCGGATCATCAAGGCTGCCTGCCTGCTACACGACGTCAGTTGGCGGGCGCATCCCGACTACCGCGCAGAGGTGACTTTCGACAATGCGACACGCGCAAATCTAGGTGGCCTGAAACACTATGAACGTGTTTTGTTGGGACTGGCATTGATGAACCGGTACACCAGTAAGACAGCAAATTCTCGTTTTGAGCCGTTGTTTGCCATGCTTGACGAGGGGCAAGTCAAAGAGGCCGAAATCATGGGCAGGGCGATGCGGTTGGGTGCCATGTTGTGGCTGACAGCCGATGAAGAACCCGGAACGCTGCAATGGAAACCAAAAAAGCGCGAGCTGACCCTGCGTCTGACAGAACATGCCAGGCCGCTGTTTGGCGAAGTTGCGCAAGCCCGGTTTGATGCGCTGGCATCAGCAATGGGAGCGACCGGTAGCGTCAAGTTTACGAAGTGATCCTTTGACCAGTGCAGGCCGAGTCGGTCTTTGCAGCCTTATGAATGAGCGACCTGACTTTGGGCGCGTTTGATTGGTATGCGATTCTTTTTCAAATCAACAATGATCCATTTTTGAAATTATTGTTTCATGAATCCGCCCTGAATCCAGCAGAAAAATAAACCGAATATTAACAAACGCGTTTCTGACACCTTAATGTCTGATTTTCGCCTCATTTCCCTCGCTTTTTTGTCTTTATCGAGTGAAGCTAGTCTCAGAAGTGCTCCGGCATTGTTTTGTTAGTCCTGCCCCTTTGGCATGATCTGTGAATTTGGATGGTAAAAGTGTTTAAAGAAACTCCAAGGTTCGATGTCGCGACAGCGGCAATAAAAGGCGGCCGAGACTATCAAGAGGATAGCCTCATCGCACATTTCCCACTTGGCCAAGAAACTGGTTTTACTGTTCTTGCTGATGGCATGGGCGGGCATCTGTCGGGTGATGTCGCAAGCGCGCTGGTGATGACGGAAACGTTCAGTCGGCTCAAGATGAAGGAAATGATACTCGACAAAGGTATCACAGACATCCCTGCCTTGCTGGGCAAAGCGGCAAGCGCGGCAAACGATTGCGTGACCCAATACATTGAGGACGAGCCTGAAAGCTACGGAATGGGCTCAACGCTTTTGGCCACAGTGATCCGTGGCGAAGATATGTTCTGGGCGTCGGTCGGTGACTCCCCACTATATTTGTTCCGGGATGGCGAAATCCGGCAGCTGAACCAAGATCACTCGATGGCGCCTCAAATTGACATGATGGTCAAAGTCGGTGCGATGGACGAAGAAGTTGGCCGCAATCACCCGGACCGCAATACGCTGACCTCTGCGATTGCAGGCCTCAACATCAACAAAATCGACTGCCCATCAGAGGCGACAAAAGTTCTGCCCGGCGACATCATCATCGTTGCCAGCGACGGCATTCAATTCCTGTCAAATGCTGAAATCCAAGACATTCTGGATGCGAACCGCGACAAGAGCAGCCATGAAATTTCGCAGGCTCTGCTCGCGGGTATCGCCAAACTGGATGATCCTGAACAAGACAACACAGCCTTTACTGTGATCAAACTGGGTGATCTGTCCTTGCAGACAGCACAAACAGCCGCAGACAAAGGGGCAGCACTTGTCCAGTTGAAGAAAGATTTGCGCCCGGTGACACGGGTCATTGAAGTAACGGCAGACTCCGTTGCAGAAAAACCGGCTGTGGTGACAACACCACAGACTGATGAGCCTACCAGACGGGTGATCCGTCTTGTCAGGTCCCAATCCCGGTCTTTTGAGACACCCGATGAGACCCAGACAAACCCAACTTCCGCAGATGATGCTAAGCCGCAAAATCAAGGCGTTTGGTATAGCCGCAGGCGTTCCCTGAACGACTAGGTGGCGTTCAAAGCTCTATTTCTGATCCTTCTGCCTCAGGCGCCCACAAAGGCGCGTCTGGGCTACGGCGCATGATGATATCACCATTGGGTAGAAATTCCGGGGCCTCGTAATTGCGCAGGTCATCCACCTGTTCGAGCAATTCCACCAAGGCAGGCCCCACAGATTCGGCGAATTCGGCAAATGCCGGCCCCATCTGTTCAAAACTATCGCGCAAAGCCTCAACCGTGGGCTCCATCTCATCGAGCAAGCCGCGTAACAGCATACGCGCGCCCTCTTCCATGAGGCTCAGGCCCTCACCCATATCGGTCTCGGCTGTATCATCGGCCATCGCGGGCGCGACAAGGAGACCCGCTGCAATCGTCAGAGCAAATATCCGTTTCATTTTCTAGATGTAGGAACGGGTCAGTCCAATTTCAAATCACAAATCGATATCCAGAACGACCGGAAAATGATCAGAGGCAACCAAAAGCGCCTCGCGCACGGTGTCATCGGCGTAACAGTCCGGATGATCAAACGGGTGCCAAATCTGCCATCTCGGGGTCTTGGTGGCCAATCCGGGCGACACCATGATGTAGTCAAGCAAGACTTCCAGAAAGGGCTCGCCTTTGCGTTGGAACCGTGCCGTCGCGGGCGCGGCCCCGATCCTGCGGCTCAGAACCAAATGCGCATGCGGATCAAACAACTGCTCCTCGTTTTCCTTTCCAAGCACAATCTCTACTCCGGAGCGGCCGAAGAGCTTTTCGTATTCATCAAGCCCGGGACCGTCATTGAAATCCCCCAGCACAATTAGATTGTCACCAGCGGCCAAATGCTGGTCGACGCGTCTGCGCAGCCAAATGCATTGCGCCAATTGCTTACGCCGGTTCTGGATCGAGATGCGTGTCGCTTCGGCACTATTGCGCGCGCCATGCGGCGCCTTGGATTTCGCATGCACACCGATAAGACGAACAGGCCCGCTGGCCGTGGTCAACGCCACCTCCAGCGGTGGCTTCGACCAGCGGATGGGATCGGGATGCGCATCAACATCCACATCCATCCGGAACTCCGTATTAAATGACGGCACAAGATCGTCGCCCCTTGGATCATGCACGGCTGTCACCACCTCAGGATCATAAAGCAGCGCAATTTCCTGCTGGGTGCCGTTGGTAAAGCCTGTCAGTGCTTCACGTGCGCGCAGAACATAGCGTTCTGCAAAATATTCCAGAGCTTTGCGTGTATTCCGGTCGGTCCCGGTATCCGGCGCCTCAATGACCATCACCGCATCGGCGTCCATGGCTGCGAAGACGATGCCAAGCCCGGAGGTCTGCTGCGCCTTTGTCACATCCCAACGCCCCGACCAACTGCCATCATCTATCAGCGTGCCATCGTCGTCGAACAGATTGTTGAACCATTCGACGTTATAGGTCGCAATCCTCATGCCCGCAGGCCCTGGATCTCTTCCCAGGCGCGGTTGATCGCAACCAACCGACGCTCGGCCAATTTGACAGCTTCTTCCGGTACGCCGCGCGCGAGCATGCGATCGGGATGGGTTTCGCGTACCAGCACGCGCCACGCCGCACGAATTTCATCTAACCCGGCGCTCGGTTCAACGCCCAGAACATCATAGGGATCACGATCTGCCTCTGCGACGAATTGCGCGCGAACAGCTTTGAAACGACGTTCGTCGAATCCGAAGATTTCGGCGACATCCTTTAGAAATTGGTCTTCCATCGGGTGATACACACCATCCGCCATCGCGATATGAAACAACCCTTCCAGCAGATCACACAGCGGACGATCGTCTGAGGCATACATTGCCTTGATCCGACGCGCATAGATATCATATCCGGCCACGTCCTGCCGGGCGAGGTTGAACACTTGGGCAGCATTCGCCTCTTCATTTGCGGGAATCAGGAATACCTCGCGAAAGGCCACGACCTCGTCTTTGGTGACAAGGCCATCCGCCTTTGCCATTTTTGCGCCCAGCGCAATCACCGCAATCGCAAAACCCACTGTCCTGTCTGGTGCGGCGCGCAGCTTTTCAAAGACCGCTGACAGCCCTTCGCCGCTCGTAAGAGCGGCAATCGCTTCGGCCATGCGTGACCAGATCGACATGGGGCGGGGCCTTTCAAAGTAATTTTTGCATTAAAACAAGATCTATCCAACGGCCAAACTTGAACCCCACTTCGGGCAATGTTGCAACCTCTTGAAACCCCATACGCGCGTGAAAGGCCACTGCGCCAGAATTTTCTGCGCTACATCCGGCGAACATGCTGTGCTTTCCTGCATCCTTTGCATGCGCAAACAGCGCCTTCATCAATAATCGCCCGCCACCACGACCGTGCCCCTTGGGGTGCAACATAATCGTATGCTCGACCGTGAAACGGTAGCCTTCCCCCCCCCGAAATGGGAAGTAGCGGGCAAAGCCAAGGATGCGTCCATCTTCTTCCCATACCAGACAGTCCTGCGCTGTTAATGCGGCGACCTCATCATCAGACTTTTCGACCGGATTGAAAGTGATGGTGGTCTTACGGATTGCGTGGTTCCAAATCCCCGCAATGTCAGGCGCATCAAAGAGAGTAGCTGCGCGGATCATGTCAGTGTCTTGATGCCACTTGGCGTTTCAAAGGTTGCGCGCAATCCGAAAGGGCCTGTTATGAGTTCAACACGCGGATCGGCAAGGTCCATCATTTGGGTAAGAGCAGCTACCTCGGGGTGGCTTACTTCCAGCCTCAACAGTTTCACTCCGGATTGCGGCAAGCGATCTGCGGGGTGATGTGTGCCTTCGGCCCACTTGATCAGTGTCGGAAACGCCCCCTGATACGGCAGATTGCCATCATCCGGCACGGTGATCTGCCACTCCAAGTCCGACCGCGTCAAGGCGCGCGGCGCGCCAACAGAGGCAGGTGCCTTGGCCAATGCCGCATCCAAATCCTCAGTTTGACATATCCAATTGCCCATGCGCGCAGGACCGCTGAAATCGTCCAAACCGAACCACGCATGGCCCGCCTCTGGCACTGCGTCGGGATCTTTCGCAATCACTTCAAAGTAAAGCCCATCCGCCAACCCCAACAGCGAGTTGTGCGTGCCATAACGCGCGTGTTGTCCGCCGGGTTCGAGCTTTACGCCAAGCTGATCCTCGGCCCAAGCTGTGCCTTCGGCCAGATCGGTGCAGGCAACGGCAAGATGATCAAGCTTTAGCATGTGTCTTGTTCACCTAGCCACGCGCTTCACGAATGATACTCAGGATATCCTGTGCTGCCTTTGGAATATTTGTTCCCGGCCCAAAGATTGCCTTTACGCCACTATCATACAGAAATTGGTAGTCCTGCTGTGGAATCACACCGCCGCAGATTACAATGATATCATCGGCACCCGCATCCTTCAGTGCCTGCACCAGCTTAGGCGCCAGCGTTTTGTGGCCTGCCGCCTGAGAGCTGATCCCGATCACATGCACATCGTTGTCGATGGCATCTTGCGCCGCCTCGGCTGGCGTCTGGAACAATGGTCCAACATCAACATCAAAACCGATATCAGCAAAGGCAGTCGCGATGACTTTCGCACCGCGGTCATGCCCATCCTGTCCCATCTTCACAACCAGCATGCGCGGCCTGCGGCCCTCTTCTTCGGCAAATGCCTCGACACTTGCTTGGATGGCGGCGAAACCTTCGTCGCCCTCATAGGCCGCGCCATAAACGCCGGCCAAAGTCTTCACCTCAGCGCGGTGCCGTCCGAATGCTTTTTCCATTGCCATGCTAATCTCTCCGACTGTGGCGCGGGCGCGTGATGCCTCGACCGCTGCCTCAAGCAAATTGCCGCCTTCCTTGGCGCGGCGGGTAAGTTCCGTCAGGGCCGTTTCACAAGCTGCATCATCTCGGGCAGCCTTGGTGGCCTCGATTCGAGCGATTTGCGACAGGCGGACTGCATCATTATCGATATCCAGAATGTCGATCGGGTCTTCGTTGTCCTTGCGGTATTTATTGACGCCGACAACAACTTCAGTTCCGCGATCGATGCCCGCCTGACGCTTGGCTGCTGTCTCTTCGATCCGCAGCTTGGGCATGCCAGAGGCGACCGCTTTGGTCATCCCACCCAACTCTTCGACCTCTTCAATCAGCTTCCAAGCTTCTTCGGCCAAATCATGGGTCAGCTTTTCAACATAATATGACCCTGCCAATGGATCGACCACATTGGTCACACCGGTTTCCTCTTGCAGGATCAACTGGGTGTTGCGGGCAATGCGCGCGCTGAACTCTGTCGGCAAAGCGATCGCCTCGTCCAGCGCGTTGGTGTGCAAGGACTGGGTGCCACCTAGAACCGCGCTCATCGCCTCATAAGCGGTGCGGATCACGTTGTTATATGGGTCTTGTTCCTGCAGAGACACGCCAGAGGTCTGGCAGTGGGTGCGCAACATCGACGACTTGGGATTCTTTGGTTCAAACTCTGCCATGATCCGCGACCACAGCAGACGGGCAGCGCGCAGTTTGGCGGCTTCCATAAAGAAGTTCATGCCAATCGCAAAGAAGAACGATAAACGCCCTGCGAACTGATCGACATCCATGCCCCGTGCAATCGCGGTGCGGACATATTCGCGACCATCAGCAAGTGTATAGGCCAACTCTTGGACAAGGTTCGCGCCAGCCTCTTGCATGTGATAGCCGCTGATCGAGATCGAATTGAACTTCGGCATCTCATCGGTCGTGTATTCAATGATATCCGCAATGATCCGCATCGAGGGTTCAGGCGGATAGACATAGGTGTTCCGCACCATGAATTCTTTCAGAATGTCGTTCTGAATTGTGCCCGACAGCACATTGCGCGGATGCCCCTGCTCTTCCCCCGCCACGATGAAGTTGGCAAGGATCGGAATAACCGCACCGTTCATCGTCATCGACACCGAGACCTTATCGAGTGGAATACCATCAAAGAGGATCTTCATATCCTCGACGCTATCAATCGCTACGCCCGCCTTGCCGACATCACCCTCAACGCGGGGGTGGTCGCTGTCATAGCCCCTGTGGGTCGCCAGATCGAAGGCCACCGACACGCCCTGCTGCCCTGCAGCCAAAGCCTTGCGATAGAACGCATTTGATTCTTCGGCCGTGGAAAACCCTGCATATTGGCGGATCGTCCAAGGGCGGCCTGCGTACATCGTGGCCTTCACACCGCGCGTGAAAGGCGCCTCGCCGGGAATACCACCCATGTGCGGCAATCCGTCCGTGTCATCGGCTGTATAAAGCGGCTGAACCGGTATACCCTCCAGCGTATCCCACGTCAGGGCATCCAAAGGCTTGCCACGCAGCTCTTTGCTGGCAATTTCTTCCCATGTTTTTTTATCAGACATTGTGACCTCCGGCAGGGGTTGGATGGGATATAACGCATTTGTTTGCACCAAAGTGCGGTTGCCCCTTAGCTTTTGGCGCGAGCGCCTCTATATCCAAAGTTATGAAGTTATTGACGAACATCGCACTCGCCGTGCTCATCGCCCTTCCCGCAACCGCGCAAGAGCAAACAGTGCTTGAACGCTGGGAAGAGGACCGGACGCAGGTCTTTGACGGCGCGGAGATCATATTGGAAGATCTGCAGTGGGTCGCGCG